>JAEEGL015684977.1_pt1 | contig 11897 bp, 6 predicted proteins | sample 9134231 | NCBI WGS metagenome assembly JAEEGL01 (sample SAMN16246548, study PRJNA631951) | gut metagenome | biome: gut microbiome; feature: rumen; material: fiber-attached | host: Bos | place: Iran: Karaj | collected 2018-10 | reverse complement strand
GAAGTTCTCTGGGCGTACACCTCGCAGATAATCCGAAAGAAACTCGCCGGCCAGGGCAAGAAGACCGGCGGCATCAGCGAAGGGCTTGAGCGCCTTGCCAAGGACGGCGTGAAGGTCGTGCGCGGGCAGTCCCTGCACGTCATGCCCGGCGAGGAGTTCTCCGCGCTTGAGCGCGCCGTGCTGCTCGACGTCAAGGCCCACCCCGGGCGTTTCGACGCCGTCTATCTCGGCCGTCCGCTTCTGGAATCCCGCGCGGACGCCGAAGCGGTCGCCTCCGCCGTGCTGAAGGATGCGGGCGGCGTGCGCGGCAGGCGTGAGGCCGTCGTCCTGATGGCCCACGGGCAGGAGCACGGACGGGCCGGCCTCGTCTTCGAGGGCGTGCGCCGCATCTTCGCCGAAAAGGACGGCCGCGTCTTCATGGCGACTGTCGAGGGCGAACGCGGCATCGACGACCTGCTCGGCGAACTCAAGGCCCGCAAGGTGCAGAACGTGCGCCTGCAGCCGCTCATGCTGGTCGCGGGCGACCACGCCCGCAACGATCTGGGCGGCGACGAGGACGACTCCTGGGCGTCGCGCTGCAGGAAAAACGGAATGAGGACCACCGTCTCCCTCAAGGGCCTCGGCGAGGTGCCCGGCGTCAACGACGTATGGGTGCGCCATGCCCGCGAGAGCAGGGACGACCTGACAAAGGAGCCGAAGAAGAAGTAGGCCCCGCCCCTCGGGGCCGTCTCCTGACCGCCAGGCCCGTCCGTTCCCCATCTGCGGAACGGACGGGCATCCCTTTCCGCAAAGGATGCTCACGATGCCGAGAATCCCCGCCTTCCGCAGGCGCCTGCGCGCCCTCCTGACGATGATCCCCCTGCTCTTCGCCCTGCTCCCGCCGAGGGCCGCCTGCGCGGCGGACATATCCGTCACGGACGACACCGGCCGGACAGTCCGTCTGCGGGAGCCCGCAAAAAGGGTGATCGCCCTCTACGGCGCCTTCAACGAAATTCTGCTCTCCCTGGGCTGCGGCGAGCGCATCGTCGCCCGCACGGCCGCCGACGCCGCCCTGCCCGAACTCGCGGCCCTGCCCGCAATCGGCACGCACATGCGGCCGAACCAGGAGCTCATACTGGCCCACGCCCCCGACCTCATCCTGCAGCTTCGCGGCCGCAAGGAGGCCGACCTGCAGACCGAATCCCTGCGGCGCCTCGGCCTGCCCGTCCTCTGCTTCACGCTCGAATCCTTCGCCGACATGTTCCGCGTGACGCGCCTTCTCGGAAGGCTGACGGGCAAGGAGGAGGAAGCCGGGCGGCTCGTCGCCGGATGGGAGGAAACGCTCCGCGCGACGGCCCGCCGCCATGCCGGCGAAAAAGCGGTCACGGTCTTCTATGAGGTGCGCTACCCCAATCTGCTCGCCGCCGGCCGGGGAAGCGTGGTCGATGAGATCATCCGCACGGCCGGCGGAACGAACGTCATCCGCGACACGGCCAAGATCGTCCGCCTGAACGAAGAGGCCCTCATCCTCGCCGACCCCGAGGTCTGCGTCGTGCAGAAAGGCCCCATGAACCCGCAGCCGACGCCCCTGGACAGGCGCCCGCATTTCAGAACGCTCCGCTGCGTCACTACGGGCAGAACGCTCGTGGTGGACGAAACGGCCTATTCGCGGCCCGGCCCGCGCAGCATCGGGGCCTGCGGCGAGCTCGAGCGTTTTCTGCACCCCGGTGCGCCCGATGCGGAGGAAAAGCGATGAGGGGCATCCTCTACGCGATAGGCGTCGGGCCCGGCGCGGCCGACCTTCTGACCCTGCGCGCCGTTGACGCCCTGAAGAAAACGCACGTCGTGCTGACGGCGGCTTCCCCCAAGAACGACTATTCCATCGCCCTGGATACGGCGCGGCCGCATCTTCGCCCCGACTGCGAAACCCTGCGCCTCGAATTCCCGATGACGCGGAACAGGGACGTTCTTGAAGAAGCATGGGGGCTCGCCGCAGAGAAGACCCTTGCCGTGCTCGAATCGGGCAGAAACGCGGCTTTCCTGACCCTCGGCGATCCGCTCGTCTACAGCACCTTCGCCTATCTCCACCGGCATCTGAAGCGCATCGCCCCGGATGCCCAAGTCGAAATAGTGCCGGGCATCACCTCCTTCCAGGCAGCCTGCGCGCGCGCCGGCCTTTCGCTGTGCGAGGGGGAGGACAACGTGCGCATCGTCTCCGGCATCAATGACGCGGCCGTCCTTGAACGGGAGATCGCGGACGCCGATACGGCCGTCATCCTCAAGGCGTACCGGAACTTCCCCGCCATAGCGGGCGCCCTGGAAAAACTGGGCCGCGCCCGGACGAGCCTGTGCGTGAGCCATGTCGAGCAGGAGAAGGAGGAGATACGGCTGGGCGTCGACGCCGGGCGCAGACCGCCGTACATGACGCTCATCATCAGCAAAAAATAGATCGCTTGCAAGGCGTCTGCCGTAAGGCTATCATATCAGGCCGCGCCCTTTCGGAAACGGCCCGGCGGCACTCTTTTCCAGGGGCGCGGGCGTAAGCCGCATGAGGGCGGCGAAGGAGAAAGCGATGAGGATACTCGTGACAGGCGGGGCGGGCTACATCGGCAGCCATACCTGCAAGCTCCTGGCGCATTCGGGCCACGAGGTCGTCGTGTACGACAACCTCTCGACCGGCCACCGCGAGATGGTCAAGTGGGGCCCGCTCGTCGAGGGCGACATACGCGACATCCCTTCGCTGCTCGCGGCCATCGACCGCCATGCGCCCGACGGCATCATCCATTTCGCAAGCTCCATCGCCGTTGGCGAATCCGTGCAGGATCCGGGCAAGTATTACGACAACAACGTGACGGGCTCCCTCGCCATCATGCGGGCCCTGCGCGAGGCGGGCGTCAGGCCGTTCGTCGTCTCCGGCTCCGCTGCCGTCTACGGCATGCCCGACGCCGTGCCCGTGGCGGAAACGGCCCCCCTCGCGCCCATCAACCCGTACGGGCGCACCAAGTACGTCATGGAGATGATGCTCGGCGATTTCGCGGCGGCCCACGATCTGCCCTGGGTGTCTCTGCGCTATTTCAACGCGGCCGGCGCGGACCCGGACGGCGAGACGGGCGAATGGCATGAGCCGGAGACGCACCTCATCCCCAACGTGCTGCGCGCCGTGCGGGGCGAGATACCCGCCTTGCGCATCTTCGGCGACGACTACCCCACCCCCGACGGCACCTGCATACGCGACTACGTGCATGTTGCGGACCTCGCCCGGGCGCACATGCTCGCCCTGCGCTACCTGATCGACGGCGGCGCCCCGATCGCCATGAACCTCGGCAGCGGCCGGGGCATCTCCATCCGCGAAATAATCGACGCGGCCCGCGCCGCGACGGGGCGGGACGTGCCCTTCACCATGGAAGGCCGCCGTGCAGGCGACCCCGCCATGCTCGTGGCGGACGCCTCGCTGGCGGCGGAAGTGCTCGGCTGGCGCACGCAACACAGTACGGTGGATGAAATCATGCGGACGGCCTGGCGCTGGCTGAACCGCTGACCGGGATACAGCGCAAGGCCGGATGCGGCGGGAAGAGCACGCCGGCTAGAGGGCCCTGGCGAGCAGGACGAAGAGCGCCTTCGGCTCGATGGGCTTGGCGATGTGCCCGTTCATGCCGGCGGCGATGGCGTTGGCGCGGTCTTCCTCAAAGGCGTTCGCCGTCATGGCGTAAATGGGTATTCTGCGCCTGCGTTCGTCAGGCATGCCCCTGATGAGGGATGCGGCCTTGTAGCCGTCCATCGCGGGCATCTGTATGTCCATCAGGATGAGGTCGTAATAGCCACCCTCGTGAACGTCCATCTGGTTCACGCACGCGAGACCGTCGGTGACGCGCTCGACGAAAAGGCCGGCCTCGGTGAGAAATTCCATGGCGATCTCGGCGTTCAGGTCGTTGTCCTCGGCAAGCAGTATGCGCTTGCCCTTCAGCCTGCCATAATCGATTTCATCCGCCTCGTTCCCGGCCTGCGTGAACGAGTCGGCCGCGAGCACCTTCAGGGGAAGGCTTACGGTGATGCGCGTGCCCTTGCCCTGTTCGCTGTCGACCGAGATCGCGCCCTTCAGAAAATCGATGAGGCTCCTTACGATGCCCATACCGAGCCCCGTGCCCTGAACGCCGCTTTCCGACGCCGACCGCTCGCGGGAGAAACTGTCGAACAGCTTCGGCAAAAACTCCCGGGACATGCCGATGCCCGTATCCTCGACGACGGTCTCGTATGTGGCGCAGCCGGGGATGGAGGAGGGCTTCTGCGACATCGACACGCTCACCGAGCCGCCCGCAGGCGTGTACTTGACGGCATTGCCGACGATGTTGAGAAGGATCTCCTCGACCTTCGTCTTGTCCAGGCTGACGGCCGAGTTGCTGATTTCGCATTCCATGGCGAAGCGGACTCCCTTGTCCTCGGCCGCATGGCGGAAGATGACGGCCCATTCGCCGCAGAGGCTCTTCAGGTCGCCCGGCTCTTCGGCGAGCTGCATCGTGCCGCTCTCGATGCGCGCCATTTCAAGCACCTCGTTGATGAGGCCGAGCAGATGCTCGCCGGAAAGACCGATCTTGTTCAGATATTCCTTCAAAAGCTGCGGCTGGTCCAGATGGCGCAGGGCCAGCTCCTTGAAGCCGAGCACGGCGTTCATCGGCGTGCGTAGGTCGTGGGAGAGGTTGAAGAGGAAGGTCGTCTTGGCCTTGTTCGCGCTTTCCGCCTGGGAAAGGGCCTCCCGCAGCCGGCGTTCCTCGTCGAAACGCAGCGATTCCGCCTCGGTTATGTCGCGTATGCCGACGAACATGTGCGGGCGGCCGTCCCCGGCGGCCGAGATGGTGAAGCGCCCCTGGAAGCGCCGTATCTCCATGCCGGGCGTGGCGTCGTATTCGATGACGAATTCCTTCCTCTCGGAAAGCAGCTTCTTGAGGGTCTCAAGGCGCGTCTGCTCGAGAAAACGGCCGCGGTCGTACACGGCCACGATCTTCATCGCGTATTCGGTTATGTTCGTCGCGTAGTCGCCGGGTTCGCCCCACTGCGGCAGCGACGTGCCGGACTCGTCGCGGAAGAACTGCACTTCGCGCTCCGTCTCCAGGTCGACGTCAATGAGGCAGAGGTAGTCCTCGGCGACGACGCGCAGTATGGAATACATGTGGCTCGCCTCGGCGGCCTTTTCCGGCAAGTCGCGGCAATCCGTGGCGAAGACGCAATAGAGGTCGCCCGTTCCGCCTGCGGAAAGCCTGCGGGCGTGGTCGCGTATCCGGCGGGTCTCGCCGGTCCTGGTCAGAATCCGGTATTCGCGGCAGGGAATGGCGGAGCCTTCGTCCACGGCCGCGCAGGCACCGGGGAGGACTTCGCGGTCTTCGCGGCTCACGAGGCCGTTGAACACGCCCCCGGTGAGTTCAAGAAAGTCGTCCTCGCCCTCGCAGGCGCACAGGGCCAGCATCGCCCTGTTCGCGAAGAGGATTTCCCCCGCTCCGTCCGCACGATAGATGAAAACGCCGCCCGGCATCGCCTCAAGGGTGGCTCGGTCGAAGGGCAGGCCGGCCCCTTTCAGATCGAATCGCCGCATATTGTCCATGAAAGCATGCCTTTTTCTTGATGAGCGGAAACCATTTTATTCAGTGTAGCGGCAAGCCCCGATAAAGTAAATGCCCCTTCGGGCGGGCCTCGGCAAAACGACTGCGGCGCGGGCGCGGGCGAGGCAGCATTTGCGCTCACCCCGCAAGGATGCTATGAGGAAGAGGTGTCGTCTGGCAGTACGGAGCAGCCCCATGAAACGCCTTGAGAAGGATTTTCCGCGCCTTGCGCAGACCCTGCGGGACTTTCAGTCCGCCCTGCTGGAAACGGGCCTTGCGTCGGACGGCGCCATCCAGGACGTTCTTTGCGCATGCCGGCAGGGGCTTGCGGCCGGCGCGGCCTTCGCGGTCTGCGTGCCGCCCGCGGATGACGTTCCCGCGCTCACGGCGGCAAGCTTTTCCGATGGGGAGCCCGACGCCGAAAAGATCCTCCTTCCCCTGAAAGAGATATGCCGGGGCCATCCCGCCTCCGGCATCTACGACGCCGACGGTCTCTGCGAACGCGCTCCCGGCGACGCCCCTTCCCTTCTGCACAGCGGCATCTTCCGCGGGAAAGAGACTGTCGGCTGCGTCGGCGTCATCGGCGAGCCGGGGCGCGCATGGACACCCGGGGAAAAGCACGCCGTCAGACTGCTCGGCAACGCCCTGCGCGGCCATGTCATCGAAAACCATGACAGGCTTCTCTCCGAAAGAGAATGCGGGGAGGGGCGCGGGAGCCGGGACCGGCTGGAGCAGGAGAAGCGCAACGTCGCGGTGGACGAGCTCATCGTCAACGTCTTCGACTCCTGCTACCTCATCGACCTCGACGAGGATGCCTTCGTCGTCGTCCGCAGAAGCGCGAGCCTTGAGCGCTACATCCCCCGGAAAGGCCGCTACAGCGCGACGATCGCGGAATGGGCAGACCACCTGGTCGCATCGGAAGACCGGGAGCAGGTGAAGCAGATGCTCTCCCCGGCGTTCATGCGCAGCCGCCTGCGGGAGGTCGCGCGCTACTCCGTGCCCTACGTGTCGACGCGCGGCGGATGGAGGCGGCATTTCGAGGCGCAGGTCGTCAGGGGCGACGGCGGCGACGGCGTGCACAACGTCATCGTCGCCTTTCTGGACCAGGAAGATGTCGTCCGCCAGGACATGGAGCAGAAGCAAAGGCAGGCGATGCTTCAGGAACTCGTCCATGCCGGGGCCTGGTCCATAGAGAACGTACGGGGCAGCCACACGCTCACGGCCCGTTTCAGCGACGTCATGCGGCATCTCATGGGCTTTGAAGGCGCCGGGGATCTGCCCGACACGTTCGAGGCCTTTCTCGAGCGCGTCCACCCCGATCACCGCGACAGGACCTTCTCGCGCGTCTGGCAGGCGCTGCGCGAAGCCGACGCGGAGAAGATCTATGAATGGGAATACCGCGTGCTCACGAAAGACCGCGGCTACCGCTGGTTCCGCGCAAGCGGCAGGGTCTCGAAGGTCTCCCGCGATTCCGTAAGGCTGTTCGGCGTCTTCATCGACATAGACGCGCGCAAGGAGCATGACCGCCTCGTCCAGGAAAAGCTCGCCGCCTATGAGCAGGAGCACCTGCTGAAGGAAGAGCTCGAGCACGAAAAGAAGGTCGTCGACCTCCTGCACGGCATGCTGAATTCCGGGCGCTGGGGGGTGCGCTTCAGGCCGGACGGCACGATCGGAAAGCTCGAGATGAGCAAAGACTTCAAGCGGATGCTCGGCCACTCCCCCGAAGAGAACTACCCGGCATCCCCCGAGGAGTGGGAGGCGGGCATAGCCCCCGACCAGAGGGCGAGGGTGGTCGGGGCGTTCTACGAATCCGTGCGCTCGGCCGCTCACCGCTACGAAGACGAATACCGCGTGATGACGAAGGACCGGGGCTACCGGTGGTTCCGCGCCGTGGCGAGGGGCATCGCGGGCAGTGACGGCGTCCTGAAGGAATATGTCGGCGTCTTCTTCGACATCACCGAGAAAAAGCGCATCGAGCGCCTGCATTATGCGGAATCGATCATCAACATTCTTTCCGACGAATTCGACAGCGTCACCTACGTGGAGCGCAAGAGCCTGAATGCGGTTCCCTACCGCCGAAACGCATGGATAGAGCGCTGCATTCCGGGCTGGAACGACACGCCCTCGTTTCTCGAACGGTGCCGCCTTTTCGGGGAGAAGCTCGTCGCCGCCGAGGATCTCGCCGACTACAGGCGGGGCATCGCCCCGGAAAGGGCGCTCGCGGCGATCGACGAAAAGGGCGTGTATGAGGTCAACTACCGCATACGGCGGGACGGAGCTCTCTTCTACTACCAGACGAAAATGGTGCGCGACGCCAACAGCAGCGAGGGCAGTTTCGTCATAGGGCTGCGCTCGACGGATGCGCAGGTACGCCACGAAAACGAACAGAACCGCCTGCTGACGGAGGCCTGCCGAAAGGCCGACGAGGCGAACAACGCAAAATCATCCTTCCTTTTCAACATGAGCCACGACATACGCACGCCCATGAACGCCATTCTGGGCTACGTCGGGCTTTCGCGCAAATACGTGCATGATGCGAAGCGGGTGCTGGGCTATCTGCTGAAAGTGGATATCGCCGGCCGCTACCTGCTGAACCTCATCAACGAGGTGCTCGACCTCGCCCGCATCGAAAGCGGGCACATAGCCACTTCCGAAAAGGCCGTCAGCATACGCGAGGAAATCGGGCGCGTGATGGACATGCTGAACGCATCGGCAAAGGCGCACCGCGTAGAGATGGGCATCCGCTATGAAGGGCTCCGCGACGACAGCGTGTACATAGACCCCCTGCATTTCGATCAGGTGCTGGTGAACGTCATCTCAAACGCCATCAAGTACACGAGCGCCGGCGGACGCGTCGGAATATGCGCGCGCCAGCGCGAGGAGGCCCCGGAGGGCTTCGCCGCCTACGACATCGAGGTGCGGGACAACGGCATCGGCATGGCCCCAGAATTCGTCTCGCGCATCTTCGACAGCTTCACGCGCGAGCGCACCAAAACCGTCAGGAGCATCGAGGGCGCGGGCCTCGGCATGGCCATCACCAAGCGCCTCGTCGCCATGATGGGCGGCGACATCACGGTCGAAAGCGAGCTCGGGGTCGGCACAACGGTCACGGTGAGCATGACATGGCGCATCGCGGAAGCCGGCAGCGTCGGGAACCAGTCGGACGAGATCGAAGACGACGACGCGAACCTGAACGGCATACGCGTGCTCCTTGTCGAAGACAATCCCCTGAACCGCGAGATAGCCGTGGACGTGCTGCAGGAATTCGGCGCCGAGGTGGACGAAGCGGAAAACGGCCGCGTCGCCGTGCGGAAAATCGAGGATGCGCCGCAGGACCGCTATGACATCGTCCTGATGGACGTGCAGATGCCCGTCATGGACGGCTACGAGGCGACCCGCGCCATACGCGGCCTCGGGGACGGCCGCAAATCGGGCCTGCCCATCATCGCCATGACTGCCAACGCCTTCGACGAGGACAGGCAGAACGCGAAGGAGGCGGGCATGAACGACCACCTGGCCAAGCCCGTCGACGTGCGCCGCCTGAAGAACTGCCTGAAACGCTTCGCCGCAAAGGCGTGAACGCGCGGGCCCGAACAGGCGGCGTCACGCGCTTATCCGGCGCCCCGGCATGCGCCATCGGCGCTTTCGCGCTTTGTCATCGGCCCCGCCTTCACGGTCTTTTCCTCCCCCGCATGCCCCGGTGGGCGCACCCTATTGCAGACCGGGCGGCGCCGCAAGGGGCCCTGAAGGCTGAACGTCCTCCTGACCGGGGGCTTTTTCACCGCAAGGGGCGCTCGATGCGGGCGAAGGGGCCATGCCCTCCCGGGCCGCTTCCGGCAGTGCCGGCTCGCGGACGAACTCGATGAATTCCGCCGCGGGTATCTCAAACCGCCACCCTTCCGTCCGGCCGACTATCCAGCGCGCATGAAAACCGCCCTCATCCCGCGTCACGGAGAGCATGCGCACGTCCTTGCGGTTCTGCCAGCCGCGGTTTCCCCCGAAGATGAAATTGCCGAGGCTCCATGCCACGAGCACGCGCCGCCCCTCCGCCTCTATCGTCTCCACAGGGCCGTACAGATGGCTGTGGGCGAAAAGCAGCACGTCCGCGCCGGCAAGGGCGAGCGCCCGCGCCCACGCACGCTGACGGGGGGAGGGCTCGCGCCTCCCCTCGATGCCGTCATGCACGCACACGACGATGACGGCCTTCGGCTCAAGCTCGCGCACGGCCCGTATGCCGCGCTCAAGCTCCTGAAGGCCCGGAACGCGCAAAGCCCCCCGCTCGTGCACCATGGGGGAGGATGCGAAGAGATATATGGGCGTGCCGTCGCCGGCCTCGGCGGCCTTCATGCCGGGCGCGGCATCCCCGTCACCCGGGCACAGGCCGACGGCGCGGATTCCCGCCTGACCGAGGCAGTCGAGCAGGTCGGCAGCGCCTTCGGCGAAACCGTCGAAAACGTGGTTGTTCGCCGTCAGGGCGACGCCGTTTTTCAGGGCGAGTAAGGGCAGGATCTCGGGCTTCACGTGAAAGACGAAGCGGTTGGCCTTTTCCCGCGGGGAACGCCCGGAGGTCTCGCAGTTCCAGATGAAGAGGTCGGCGCCCTCTATGCGCGCCAAAGCCGCCGGGCCGAAAAGCTGCCGCCCTGCGGGAAGGGTCATTCTGTAGCCGGGGGTGACGTCGCCCGCGGCGAGTATTTCAAGAGCGCCGGCCGGATGCGGGGCGAGGAAAAGCAGAAGCATTGCGGCGGCGCGCATGAGGCTGGCGGAAAAGGGGCGCATGGGCGACTCCTGTATGCGGGTTTTATGGTCTGCGCGCGCATCGCCGTGAAAGCCGCGCTCTCTCGCCGGCGAAATCGCTGCGGGCGTCGCGTGGCGATAGTGGGGGATTTTTCGCGAAAACGCAATGCGGTTCAACGGAAATCGCGCGCGTTTTTCCGCCGCCGGGCGAACGGCCCCCGCAACGGATTGGACGCCGTCGCAGACGGAGAGACCGCAAGCCCGCCTTGCCCGGGGCCGCACACTCGGCGCCGGCTCACGAGTCTCACAGACGGAAGGGGCGGACGAAAATATTTCTTGACTAAACCGGCGAGACTCATCATAGCTTCTCTGCGCGCCCGTTGCGCGGCAACGTCCCGCGCAGACACACGAGACCTTACAAAAGCAAGGCCTCCCAATCGTAATGGGTCATGCAATGAGCACTGTACTTGAAAAAATACGACTCCATGCGAAGTCGCATCCCGACCGCGTGGTGTACGCCACCGTGAAGCAGGCGGCCGATGGCTTTGAAAACGTGCAAATGACCTGGGGGGAACTGGAGGAGCGTTCAAGCCGCCTTGCCGGACATCTCGCATCCCGTCTGAAAGGCAGGGCGCCTTTGCTCGTCTGCGGACACAAGGATCCCCTCATGCTCGTCGCTTTCCTTGCCTGCGTCCGCTCGGGCAGAGCCTACGTGCCGGTGGACGCATCCACCCCGCAGGGCCGCATAGGCGACATCGCCGCCGCCGTGGAGCCGGAGCTCATCCTCAACGCGGAGGACATGGACGGCATGCCGGCAGGCCGCGCCGTCCTGGGCAGCGCCGAAATGCGCGCCCTGTGCGAAACGGCACCGCGCTGTGACGACAGCGGACAGGTTTCCGGCGAGGACATCCACTACGTCATCTTCACCTCGGGCAGCACCGGCCTGCCCAAGGGAGTGCGCATCACCGCTGCCTGTCTGGACAATTTCCTTTCATGGTCGCAAGAACTCGCTGCCGATGTGGCCGGCAAGGCAAACGGCGACCGCATATTCATCAACCAGGCGCCCTTCTCCTTCGACCTTTCCGTCTTCGATTTGTACACGGCCCTCTACACCGGCGGCTCCATCCGGGCCATCCCCAAGCCCCTGCAGGGTGACATGAAGGCCCTCTTCGCCTACCTCAGGAGCACATCGGCGGATATCTGGATCTCAACCCCCTCCTTCGCGGACCTGCTCCTCGCCGACAATGCCTTCGGCCAGAGCATCCTGCCCGACCTGAGGCTCTTCCTTTTCTGCGGGGAGGCCCTCACGGGCAGGACGGCGGAGAAACTCGCGGCGGCCTTTCCCAAGGCCCGCATCACGAACACCTACGGCCCGACGGAATCGACCGTGGCCGTGACTGCCGTTGTGTTCACCCCCGAGATGGCGGCCGAGCATGCGGTGCTCCCCCTGGGCGTGGAGAAACCCGGCACCCGCATCCTCATCATGGATGAGAAGGGAGCGACGCTTCCCGACGGGGAAAGAGGCGAAATCGTCATCATCGGCGACACCGTGAGCCCCGGTTACTGGAATAATCCGGCGAAGAACGCCGAGAT
>JAEEGL014886902.1_pt1 | contig 11897 bp, 13 predicted proteins | sample 9134231 | NCBI WGS metagenome assembly JAEEGL01 (sample SAMN16246548, study PRJNA631951) | gut metagenome | biome: gut microbiome; feature: rumen; material: fiber-attached | host: Bos | place: Iran: Karaj | collected 2018-10 | reverse complement strand
GGGTATTATCGAAAAGGCCGCTATGACCGCCTTAAAGACCGGGCAGAGCGTTACCGTACACCGGGGTATCGTAATCGGTAAGCGTTGGGGTATGCTAACTATTACCCTACCGTCAGGGCGTACTATCTGTTACCCACGCGCAGAGGTTGGCACAGAGTATAACGATGGTTGGCGAGGCGACCACGATATAATAGAGTACGAGGGCCTTAACCAAACTACGAAGAAATGGGGAAAGATACGTACCTACGGCGGTAAGCTGACCGAGAACATAGTACAGGCCGTAGCCCGTGACATCTTAGGCATCGTAATACTACGCGCAAAGGCCGCAGGGCTTAACGTCGTTTTCCATATTCACGATGAAATAGTAGTAGAGGCCACACCCGACCAGACTTTGGCAGACGTTGAGGCCCTATTTAGCAAGCCGATAGATTGGTGCAGAGACTTACCCCTAAAAGGGGCCGGGTACACTACACCTTATTATCTGAAAGACTAAAATTTGAACGATGAAACTATAGAAACGACGCAGGACGCGAGAAAAGGCGCGAGGTGATAAACTACACACCAAGCGAAAGAAACGCGCTTAGAACAAGAATTTAACGAAATATTAACAATTTAACCCGTTTGAGATTATGAAAGTAAAGGAACTTGAAAGCCAAATCGACGAAACTAACAAAAAGATAGCCGATTTGCAGAGTAAGAAAGCCTACCTGATGGGCCAACTAAGAGACGCTAAACAGGTAGAGTTTGAGGCAACGCACAGCGTTAAGTCAGGCGACAGACTGACCACTAAAGACGGTACGACCTATTACTACGACAGGCTGATTATTACCGCCTACGGTCATATTCTTGTTTTATGCCACCCGGTTAAGAACGATGGCACGGCAAGCAAAGCCGACAGGCACGTAGACGAAGAGGATTTTTAACCCCAAATTCACAAATCGGCGATAAAACGCCCTGTTTGCCGCCGATAACAGCATTTCAAAATCAAATAATTTATTTTAGCTATGACAGAAAAACAAGAAATGAAAATGCAGCTTTTGGATAAGTTCGGAGTTTACGACGAACCTAAGAGCGTAGATTTTTGCCGAAAAGCCTACGAGTTTTTGGCAGAGGGAGAGACGAAACCGGGCCCGGCGTTGGCAGAGCCTGTTAGCGGATTTCCCAACGGTATCTACCTTATCCTGAATGATGGTAAGGAAATGACCGATTTCGTATTGTTTGCCCCGGATACCAAAGACGGCATTACGAAAGAGCAAGTAAACGCCTGTACCGGCATAGGCGTTAAGCAAGGTGATTGGGCGTTAGTAGTGGCTTTGCACGACGCGGCAAAGGGCGAAGAAATTACCCTGACAGCCGCAAAGGACACAACAGACTATAACGGCTACATTGACAATTACGTAGACGCGGTAGCGGATTGGAACGGCAAAGACAACACCGAGCACCTGAAAGCCATTGGACTTAACAAAGACATTGAACTTAAAGACGGGCAGTATATTCCCGCGTTAGGTGAATTGTACTTTGTCTATATGAACCTGAAAGCCATTAACGCGGCTTTGGAGTTTGTAGGCGGCACACCGATTGAAAGAGATTGGTATTGGACTTCTACCGAGGGCAGCGCGGCCCGCGCCTGGTATCTGAACCTCAACTACGGCCCCGCCTACGGCAGCACTAAGGCATCGGGCACGTATCGAGTTCGGCCCGTCTCAGCATTTATTTCTTAACCTTTACACTTTAGTAATTAAACTTTAGCCCGGCGCAAGCCGGGCCACTAAAAAGCAAAAAGACATGAAGATAACAAACCAATTTCGCCGCCGCGTCAGGGTAGTAGAATCTACCTACGATTTGAAACAGGCCGCAATACACGCCGCGCAGGAATCAGAATACCAAATACCTGTTAGCGAAGATTACCCGGTAATACTGACTATCAGCGTAGAGGTTAAGATTTGCTTTGTGTGGGTTACGGTATGGTCGGAAAGTTGCGACGTATCGGACGGCGATACACGCCAACATATTGTTAAACGTGCAAACCGCTTGCACAGAATTTTGGAGGGTAAAGAAAATGGATGAACCGAAGAAAAAGCCCCATTGGGTGCAGTTAGAATTATTCCCCGAAATGAAAGCTTCACAGGGGGGGGAGCAGTCAGTAACCAACAAAAATAGTAACGCCGATGTGTAACGGACTTTGTGGCACTTGCCTATCATATAACCCGGACGATGAAAGGCCCGGCTTTGGAGAGTGCGAGATTTCAGATTGTCAGGTTAGCGAGTGCCAACAAGGTTGCATAGATTGGCGAAACAGCGGAGGGCCTGACTATGACAGAGAGCAAGAAAAGGCATTGCGTAACGGCTATTAGCCGCCTCACAGGTGAGCGCGTAATTGTGTCCGGGGCCTGTAGTAAAGAGAACGCCGAAACAATACGCGCCCGCCTGATGGCGACGAAGCCGGGAAAACGAGCCTACACGTACCCGCTTGTAGTGGAGTACCCGACCCAACTTAATTTATTCACCAAAAAAGTAGATTTATGAAATTTCAGATAGACAGAAACAAACTTTTGCAAGCCTTACAAAAAGTAGGCGAGGCAACGAGAAAGCCGTTTAGTTGGAGAAACGGCGCACAGTTTCACAGCTATATTTTCAGAGCCGGGGAAAAGAGCCTAACCGTTGAGGCTACCGACGGCGAAATATTTATGCGTCAAAAGGTGGCTATCAGCAACGCCGACGGTACTAAAGACTTTGCCCTGATTGCGCATAAGTTTATCAAAGCCATTAAGTCGCTTGATAGTCAGGAATTGACTATAGAGATTTTGGAATACCAACTAATCGTTACCCATTCTACGGGAAACTTTGCCCTACCTTTGGAAAACGACTTAGTACCCATATTCGACAACGTAAACAAGATAGCGTTAGACTACAGCCGCGTACACCGATTTGCATTTGAAGCCCCCGGCCTTTTCTCTATCCTGACAAAGTGTAAGTACGCAATGGCCGAAGATGAATTGCGCCCGGTTATGAATGGCGTTTGTATGAGCCTGAAAGAAGATTATACGGATTTCGTAGCATCCGACGGCCACAAGTTAATACGCATCCGTAAAAAGTCTATTACAGATAACCGGCCCGCAGACTTTGTTTTTCCCCATAAGGTAGTTAATATTCTACTAAGAACTTTGCCCAAAACGGGATTTGTAGATATTTGGTTTAACGAGTACGATTTTAATTGGAAAGCCGAGGAGCACCCAAACGAAAACCCGCCTGTAAATGGTTGCTTAATGAGTATTGACGGCACGGAAATAATATTTAGGCCCATTCCCGGAAGATACCCAAATTATAACAGCGTAATACCCACCGTCTTTTCAAAGGAACTAACGATAGACCGTAAGCAACTTTTGAAGTCTGTAGAACGTCTTAGCCAATTTTCAGCAGATAGCGGGCTTATTAGGCTTAATCTTAATCCCAACCGCCTGTTATTACAGGCCGACGATAAGGACTTTGAGACAAAGGGCAGCGAGGTTTTAACCTGTACCTATTCAGGTGACGTTTTCCGATTTGGCTTAAAAGACGTTTCGCTTATTCAGACGCTAAGAAATAGCGTAGCCCCTGAAATGCTGTTTAAGGGTAGCGACGCAAGCCGGGCGTTTATCATTGAGCCAACGCCACAGCCGGATAGTGAAGAAATAACCATGCTGTTAATGCCGATGTTAGTAAATGATTAAGCCGTATGAAAGTATTACGAAAGCCCGCCAACTTTGACGATAAGCTGCAACACAGCATCGAACTTTTACGAAAGTCCGAGGCGTTGGCGTTGCGTTATTTCGATAAGGGTTTTTATTTGGCTTTCAGCGGTGGCAAAGATAGTCAAGCCCTATATTACGTTGCAAAGTTGGCGGGTGTTATGTTTGAAGCCCACTACAGCCTAACCACGTTAGACCCGCCGGAGTTAGTACACTTTATCCGCAGGGAATACCCGGACGTGAAAGTAGACCGCCCGGAAATGAATTTTTCGCAGCTTTGTATCAAGAAACAGGCCCTACCAACCCAACTTATGCGGTTTTGTTGCCAAGTCTTAAAAGAGACCAAAGGAGCAAACACCGTAACCCTGACAGGTGTACGCCGGGCCGAATCGGTACAGCGTAGCCACAGGAACGAAGCCGAAATAGTAACGCGCCGGGAAAACGACCGCTTTACAGGTACGTTAGAACAATTCGACCAATTTACGCGAAGCAAAGAGGTTGAGGGCGTACAATGTGTTAGGGGTAACGATAAGATAGTTATTAACCCTATTATCGAGTGGAGCGAAAGCGACGTTTGGTATTTCTTAAATGATGTAGTACACGCCAAGCATTGCGAATTATACGATAGAGGTTGGCGGCGCATAGGCTGTTTGTTTTGCCCAATGGCAAGCAAAAAGGAAATAGTTAAGCAGGGGGGGGAGTACCCGAAATACAAAGCCCTGATTATACGAACTATCCACAGGCTACGCGAAAACGGCTACATGAACAAATACAAAAGTCTTACCGACGAAGAAATTTTCGAGTGGTGGATAAGTAAGGAGAACATGGAAAAGTGGTACTATAGCCACAAAGTACAACTTAGTTTGTTTGACATGGACGATTATAAGACGATATGATAATATGAAAAAAGATAATATCAAATTATTATACATAGACCTATTTTGCGGGGCGGGCGGCACAAGTAGCGGCGTTGAATACGCAACGTACAAAGGCGAAAAGTGCGCAAAGGTTATAGCTTGCGTAAACCACGACCCTAACGCTATTGCCTCACACGCAGCGAACCACCCCGACGTATTACACTTTACGGAGGATATTAGGACGTTGGAACTATCGCCAATGTTAGCGCACTTGCAGAAAATGAAAGCGAAGCACACAAAGGCCCGCGTCGTTTTATGGGCAAGCCTGGAGTGTACCAATTTCAGCAAGGCCAAAGGTGGCCAGCCACGCGACGCGGATAGCAGAACTTTAGCAGAGCATCTATTTAGGTATATCGAAACTTTAGACCCCGACTATATACAGATTGAAAACGTAGAAGAGTTTATGTGTTGGGGTGACTTAGACGAAGCCGGTAGACCTATTTCTATGAGAAAGGGCGTTAGTTATTTACGATGGGTTAATAACGTAAAAAAATACGGTTACGATTTTAGTTGGCGATTACTTAACGCGGCAGACTTTGGGGCCTATACGTCACGAAAAAGATACTTTGGGCAGTTTGCCAAAAAGAATTTACCTATAGCGTTTCCGTCGCCAACATACGCTAAAGATGGCGGTAAAGATATGTTTGGAGAGTTCAAAAAGTGGAAGCCGGTACGTGAAGTTTTAGACCTAAACGACGAGGGCGAAAGTATCTTTGGCAGAAAAAAGCCACTTGTTGAAAAGACGTTAGAAAGAATATATGCCGGTTTAGTAAAATTTGTTGCGGGCGGGAAAGATGCTTTTTTGATAAAGTATAATTCCATGAATCAGCAAGGCCACTACGAAGCCCCCGGCGTAGATACCCCATGCCCTACGGTAGCGTGCCAAAATCGTTTAGGTATTGCGAGGGTACAATTTTTATCAAAGCAATTTAGCGGCGAACCGTTTAGTAAGAATATCGGTATAAATGGCCCGGCGGGTAGTCCAACGTGCAGAGACCACCACGCTTTTATTACGGCGTTTTATGGAAATGGTTTTAATCAGTCCGTAGAAGAACCCGCGCACACATTGACTACTAAAGACCGTTTCGGAATCGTAGCAAGTCGTTTTATTGCCAATGAGTACAGCGGAGGCGGGCAGCTTTCAAGTATAGAGCAACCTAACCCGGCAGTCCTTACTACGCCAAAGCAAAAGTTAGTTTCAGCAGACCAATTTCTAATGAATCCCCAATACCAAAGTGCCGGGGGTGACATTGAAAAGCCCTGTTTTACACTAATCGCTCGCATGGATAAAATGCCGCCCTATCTGATTTCCACAAAAGAGGGCATAGGCATTAAGATATATGAAACGGACAGCCCGGCGACGATTAAGATAAAGGAGTTTATGGCCCTTTATGGAATAATAGACGTTAAAATGAGAATGTTAAACGTAGGTGAGTTAAAGCGCATTATGGGCTTTCCCGATAATTACGTACTAATCGGCACACAGGCAGAGCAAAAGAAATATATCGGAAACGCCGTAGAAGTTAATACAAGCCGCGTTTTATGTGAGGCACTTTGCGAGGCCCTTTGTGAGAAATTCGACAACTTAAAAAAAGTAATGGCTTATGAAAGAAAATGTATATAGTCACAAGTTAAGTGAATCAATGAACGCCGGATTTGTCAAAATCCTGCAAGATAAGTTAATGGATGAACAAAGGCCGTTTGAAATGCGTATGCGCCGGATAGTAAGCGGTATTTGGGAAGTTGAGATATACACCAACGAAGAAAGCTACCAATATTTCCGTAACCTGTTAAACACGTTGGTATGAGTACGGTAGAGTTACGCCACGATTTCACTTTGGATATAGCGACAGCTCACAGCCGCCTATCTAAGAAGTGGAAAAATAAAAAGTGGCAATGGAAAGATTTAGTAGCCCGGTGCAGCCAGACGAAGCGCACCGACGAAAGCGTAGGCGAATACTTGAAAATGACCAAACAGGAGCAAGCGGACATTAAGGACGTTGGCGGCTTTGTCGGTGGCTATCTTTCAGGCGGTACACGCAAAACGGCTAACGTGATGTGGCGTAGTGTGGCCACGCTCGATATAGACTACGGAACGGCAAGCGTTTGGGATGATTTCACGATGCAGTTTAACTTTGCCGCAATGCTATACAGCACCCACAAGCATACACCCGAAAAGCCACGTCTACGTTTGGTTTTCCCGTTATCCCGGAATGTTAAGCCCAATGAGTACGAGCCACTTTGCAGAAAGATAGCCGACACGTTAGGTATAGACCTTTTCGACATAACGACCTATCAGTTACCGCGCCTATTCTATTGGCCGAGTACGAGCCGAGACGGTGAGTTTATATTTGAGGTGCAGGATGGCCCGGCCTGTAACGTAGACGATATTTTGGCGACCTACGTAAATCCACAGGACGTTAGCGAATGGCCGATGGGTAGCCGTGAGACCGAAGCCGTAGCCCATGAACTACGCAAGGCGGGCGACCCGTTGGAAAAGCCCGGACTTATCGGCGCGTTTTGCAGGGCCTACACCATTGAAGATGCTATAGACAAATTCCTGCAAGATGCTTACGTTAAGACGGGCGTAGATGGCCGGTACACCTATAAGTTAGGTAGCGTAGCCGCCGGGTTAGTATGCTATGAGGGAAAATTTGCCTATAGCCACCATGAGACAGACCCGGCAAGTATGCAGCTTTGCAACGCTTTCGACCTTTGCCGTATTCACCTTTTCGGCGTACATGATGAGGGTAGCCGGGTAACTGATATAACCCGTTTGCCGTCGTACCTGAAAATGCAGGATTTCGCGGCCAAAGATAAGACCGTGCGCGTATTGCTTACCAAGGAGAGACGCGCAGACGTTGAGGCCGATTTTGGCGACGTGGATTTGACAGGCGCAGAGGCCCCGGAAGAGGTTAGCACGGATTGGATGGCCGATTTGGAATACGACCGTAAGGGAGCGATTAAAAGCACGTCTAAGAATATCATTTGCATACTTGAAAACGACCCGTTACTTTCAGGGCATCTTTGGCACGACCTGTTTAGCGGCTTTGATTTAGTTAAGGGCGGTTTGCCGTGGGATAGGCGGGCGACGCAATGGGGTAATAGAGACGATGCTAACTTACGCATATACCTTGATGAAAACTACGGCGTGAGCGGTAAGGATAAGATTAAGGACGCAAAGGACGCGGTATTTACCCGCCACAGGCTACACCCGATACGGGAATACCTTAACGCCCTAACGTGGGATGGTACGCCCCGCCTTGATACCCTGATTATTGACTACTTAGGCGCAGACGATACCCCGCTTAACAGGGCTATGACCCGTAAGCACTTTGCCGCCGCCGTAGCCCGCGTAATGAATCCCGGATGCAAATACGACTATTGCCTGATTGTGACCGGGGCCGAGGGCATAGGTAAATCTACCCTGTTTGCCGTGATGGGCGGCGAATGGTTTAACGACAGCCTGGTAACGATGGAGGGTAAGCAAGGTATGGAGCAGGCACGCGGTGGATGGGTTATAGAGTTACCCGAATTGGGCAGCATCAAAAGAAGCGACGTAGAGCAAGTGAAAGCCTATATAAGCCGTCAGGATGATACCTACCGCCCGGCCTACGGTACGGTAACGGAAAAGCACCCGCGCCAATGTGTGTTTTGCGGTACGACCAACGAAACGCATTTCTTGAAAGGCGACACGGGAAACCGCCGCTTTTGGGTGATGGCCGCAAATGCTGATAACCGTAAGCACCCCGACGTTAAAGCCGACCTGATGGCAGAGCGCGACCAGATTTGGGCCGAGGCCGTAGAGGTTTGGCGCAACGGTGAAAAACTCTACCTACCCGCCGACATGGAAGCCGAGGCAAGGCAGAAGCAAGCCGAGTACAACGACGAAGCCGACGACCCGATTAAGGATATGTTACAGGGCTACTTAGACATGAAGTTACCCGGCGAGTGGCAGACGTGGGATTTGAAACGCCGACGCGCATACATTACAGACCCCGACCCCTTAGACCAAACAGGCACAGAGGCACGCGAGAGGGTTTGCGCCGCCGAGTTCATTTGCGAGAGATTAGGCCGCGATATGGGCGATAAGGAATACAAATACTTAGCCCGTAAGGTTGGCAGACTGATAGACGATTTACCCGGTTGGGAGCGCATGGGCGTATCAAGACACGCGCAAGCCATTTACGGGGTGCAAAAGTCTTTCAGGCGGTTACTCATAAACGAAGAAAACGACGATGATATATGAGTAAACCAAAGGACGTAAACGAAATGGTTACAAAAAAGGTTTGGTTTACATTTTCCTGTAAACGTAACCAAACGAAAAATTTTGGTTTACACCATTTAGTTTACAGCCAAAGGCCGATAAACAAAGGAGAAATAACAAATGTAAACTAAGTAAACTAAGAGTATATAAAAGAGTTTGTAAGTATAGAATTAAACGGTAATAAGAGCTATAACGCGAGCGCGTGCGCGAGACGTAACTATATTTACGTATAATGTTAGAGCGTTTCAGTTACAAGTTACCAAAAGCAAAAAGAGATATGAAACAGAACGTAAAAAACATAGTCCAACATTCCGAGGTATCGGAAAAGGAAATAGAGAAATATTTGTGCAAGCGAATGAAAGAAATTGGTTTGCTTTGCCTAAAGTATTCAAACGCCAACGAAACCGGCTACCCTGATAGGCTCATAGTGTTACCGGCGAGTACGTGCATTTGGGTAGAACTGAAAAGCAAGGGCCGCAAGCCTACCAAGGTACAGCAAATCAGGATTGCCGAACTAAAGAAGTTAAAGCACGTCGTTTGGGTGATTGACAATAAGCCGTTAGTCGATGAACTGACAGAGGCCCTAAAGAAATGGTTAGAAGATAACCGGGCCTACATTGAGAGTTACAAAACAATGAAGATAGACACAGAGAATTAAGAGTTATGATTTTCAGACCCTACGAATATCAGACAACAGCGATAAAGTGGATTTTGAAGAATCCGCGTTGCGGCCTATTCCTTGATATGGGTTTGGGTAAGACGGTTAGCACCCTGACCGCTATACAGGAACTTATAGACGATTGCGAGATAAGCCGTACCTTAGTAGTGGCCCCGAAGAAAGTAGCCGAAACAACATGGACTACAGAGGCCGAGAAATGGGAACACCTGAAAGGGCTAACCGTTGCAAAGGTAATGGGTACAGAGAAGCAAAGGAAAATGGCTTTGGCATCCAAGGCAGACGTTTACGTAATCGGTAGGGATAGTTTCGTTTGGTTGGTTGGCCTCTACGGTGGAAACCTACCCTTTGACGTATTGGTAATAGACGAACTTACGAGTTTCAAAAGCAGTAAGTCGAATCGCTTTAAGGCTATGAGAATGGCCACACCTACCGTTAGCCGGGTTATCGGCCTGACAGGAACACCGGCCCCCAATGGCCTGATAGACCTTTGGGCACAAATGTATTGTATAGACATGGGCGAGAGGTTGGGAAAGTCTGTAACCAAATACCGGGAAACCTACTTTGATACTTATAACCGTAACGGCATTATGCTACGTTGCGAGGTGAAGAAAGGTTGCGACGATATTATACGGCGTAAGATTGCAGATGTATGTTTGTCGATGCAAGCCAAAGACTATTTGCAGTTACCCGATTTGTTGGTGCATACGGTTAAGGTGCAGCTTTCCACGTCGGTAATGACAGCGTACACCACGTTTGAACGGGAAAAGGTTTTGGAGTTTCAGGACGAACACGCCGGGGAATCCGCAAACATCTTAGCAAACAGCGCAGCCGGTTTGATGAATAAGTTAAGCCAATTCGCCAACGGTGCAATATACGACGAAGATAGAAACGTGCATGAGGTACACGACGAAAAGTTAGACAGGTTGGCCGAGATAATAGAAGCCGCCAACGGTAACAGCGTATTGGTTTTCTATCAATTCAAACACGACGTAGACCGCATCGTTAAGAAACTGAAAGGCTACCGGGTGAAAGTCTACAAAGACGAAACCGAACTGAAAGAGTGGAACGCCGGTAATATTGACGTGCTATTAGCGCACCCGGCATCTACGGCCTTTGGCCTGAATATGCAAGCCGGTGGCCACTACATAGTTTGGTACGGCACAGGTTGGAACTTAGAGTTATTCCAACAGGCCAACGCCCGCCTACACCGTCAGGGGCAGCAGTACCCGGTACAAGTCTATAAGCTGGTTTGCGCCAACACCGTAGACGAAAGAGCCGTAGCCGCTTTGGAGAACAAAAAGGGAGTGCAGCAAAGCCTATTGGATAGCCTCAACTACCTATTACGTAAACATGGTGCAGTTAAGTAACAACTAAACAATAACGAGATATGGCAAAAGATAAAGACTACAAACGCCTGATAGCAAAAAACAGATGGCTACAGCTACGTAAGGCCAAACTTACCGCTAACCCGCTTTGTGAAAGATGCAAAGAAAACGGTATAACCAAAGAGGCCGAAGAGGTACACCACATCGTACCCGTCGAAGATGGCTTAACGCCAAGGGAGAAAGAAACCCTGATGTACGACTTTGGCAATTTGCGGAGTTTGTGCCATGATTGCCACGTCTTAACTCATACTGAAATGGGCCGTAGTGGTAAGGCACAGGCCAAACGCCACGCAAAGGCACAATTAGAGCGATTTTGTAAAAAATTCCTACTTTGTTTAATATTGTTAAAAATGTTAAAGGGGGCGGTCATTTTTTAACACTCCCTACCCCGGTTGAACCTCGCCCATCCCTCTTTCCATGCGTGAGGCTATTTTTAGGCCGTTGGGGGTAAGCCGGTTTTAGTTAGTACAATTTTGAGATATGAAGCGAAAGAAGAGAAAAAGCAAGGCCGACGTTTCGGTTATGGCCGTCGAAGATATTACGCTACAGGCGTTGGACTTTGGCGACGTTGGGTTAGAGTTGAAAGACCTTAACCTAAATTTCTTTGATGTGAACGGTAAGCAAACATATTCAGAGGAAACCAGGTATATGAAACCAAAGGTGTATGTTAAGCCCAAAGGATTTTACGCTTACGACAACGCCGTTAAACTTGCAAAGGAATTACGGTTAGACTTTGGGGAACGCGCCGACGTAGTGGTTAATGGCAGTTTTATATTTGGTGACTTTATAGAAGCCTACTTAATAGCCTGTAAGGGCATTTGCAAACGCATGATAGTTTCTACTTTGTCGCTATCTGAAAACAACGTCGATAGTTTCCACAACCTGATTAAGAAAGGTTGGATAGAGCAGTTAGACTTAGTG
>JAEEGL014125469.1_pt1 | contig 11897 bp, 11 predicted proteins | sample 9134231 | NCBI WGS metagenome assembly JAEEGL01 (sample SAMN16246548, study PRJNA631951) | gut metagenome | biome: gut microbiome; feature: rumen; material: fiber-attached | host: Bos | place: Iran: Karaj | collected 2018-10 | reverse complement strand
TCATAACCCAAAGGTCGTTGGTTCAAATCCATCTCCCGCAACCATGGTTCGTTGGTGTAGTGGTTATCACGCTCGCCTGTCACGCGAGAGATCACGGGTTCAAGTCCCGTACGAACCGCCATATGGCTTCATAGCTCAGTTGGTAGAGCACAAGACTGAAAATCTTGGTGTCGTTGGTTCGATTCCAACTGAAGCCACCATTTTTATTTGAAAACGATGGATGACTTAAGAGATAGGCGCTCATAGCTCAACTGGATAGAGCATTTGACTACGGATCAAAAGGTTGGGGGTCCGAATCCTCTTGAGCGCACCATTTTTCGGGAAGTGGCTCAACTTGGTAGAGCATTCGGTTTGGGACCGAGGGGTTGCAGGTTCAAATCCTGTCTTCCCGACCATGAATAAAATAAAGTCTTGAAAAAGACTTTTTTTATTGTCCCAAACAGCAAATACTCAACAAGTTAAGCCATATATATTAATCTATTTTAAAATATAGTTTATCTAAATCATCCATGCTAATATCAAAAGAAGTTCCGTGATCATGAATTTTACCATATTTTCCTTCTTGATTATAAGTATCGATAGAGAAAGTAATACTAATTATTCCCTTTTCAATCAAATTTAAAAAATTATAAAAATTAGATAACTTATAAATATCATATCTGTAATATTTATAATAATTTTCACCTTTTCTAGTAGTAGACCATACTTGAACTAATGCCAAAAATTGTAACTTACGAAATAAAGCATTTTCTAGTTCATCAAACCACCAATGAATGCTACTATCAATTAGGTTTTTATTTTTATCATAAACTAATAAAGACACTCTCTCATCTCTGTAGCAAACATTTATAGAAAAATAATAATCAAGTCCAATTTTGGTAAGTTTATTAGAAAAAACTGTTCCATTAAATGATTTGTATACTCGATTATTCTTACTATAATAGCCATATTTATCTAAAATGGTTTTAATAGTAAAAAGACTAGTCCCTTCTGGAGTTAGCTTAAATAAATGAATAGGTCTTTTTGAATATGATAGTTTAGTTTTGATTTCAAGTGAATTCATAAAATCGGGTAAAGGATAATTATCCTCTTTTTTACCAAGCAAATACTCAAAAGTTAATCCAATTCCACTACTTGAATTATTAATAGACTTAACATATCCCATATCTCTTATGTCATAAAATTTTGATTTAAATTTATTTATTATTTTTTGCATAAAAAAATAGTATCTTTTTTATAAATATATTTCAAACCAGAAAAAATCGATTATGATTCATAAAAAATATTTTTTCTTCCAGCTTTTTACAAATTAGAAAGTCCCAATACTCCTAAAAAACTAAATATAAAACAATAATTTGCCACATTTTTAATATTATCACAAATTCAAAAAAATATTATTTTTAATAAATAACACTATTTCCTTCAATATGCTATAATGACTATAGGAGAATAATATGAATAAAGATGTAATAATAGAAACAGATAGACTATTATTGAGACAGTGGTCTATAGATGATGCTGATGACTTAGTAGAGGGACTAAACAATATAAATGTTAGTCAATGGATGAGCCATACCCCATATCCTTATACAAAAAAAGATGCATTAGAATTTATAAACAAGTCATTAGACGATAAACTATACAATTTTGCCATAGTTTTAAAAAGTGAAAACAAAGTAATAGGTGGTACTCAATTAAGAAACATAGATAAAATACAAGGAACTGCAAGTGGAGGCATTTGGATAAATGAAAAATATCATGGAAAAGGATATGGCTCAGAAGCTTGGGGTGCTAGAATAAAATATGCTTTTGAAGTATTAAATTTAAGAAGATTAGAGAATGGATACTTTGAAGGCAATGAAAAATCATGGAATATGCAAAAAAAATTTGGTTACAAACAAGAAGGAATGAGAAGAGCAAAATACATACCACTTTCAACAGGAAAAGTTACAAATGAATATGTTACAGGATTATTAAAAGAAGAATGGATTAAGCAATAGTTAGGAGAAACATATATGGATATAAAGTTATTGGTTCAAGCAATAATAAAATTTATAGCAGGAGCATTAATAGTGGCCTTATTATTATTTTTGCCTGCCGGATCATTTAAATACTTAAATGGTTTATTATTTATGGGATTATTATTTATACCTATGTTTATAGCAGGATTAGTAATGTTTTTAAAGAACCCAGATTTATTAAAAAGTAGGCTAAATGCTAAAGAAAAAGAAGGAGAACAAAAAGAAGTAATTATATTAAGTGGTTTAATGTTTATTATAGGCTTTGCTTTAGCCGGTTTGAATTATAGATATAAATGGACTGAAATGCCTGATATGGCCATTATAATAGCCTCTATTTTGTTTATAATATCGTATATCTTATATGCAGTAGTATTAGTTGAAAATTCATTTTTATTGAGAACTATTGAAGTAAAAGAAAATCAAAAAGTAATAGATACAGGATTATATGGAATAGTAAGGCATCCAATGTATGCAGCAACTATTGTATTATTCTTATCAATGCCTATTATTCTAGGATCAATTTATTCTTTTATAGTATTTCTAATTTATCCTTTTTTAATAATAAAAAGAATTAAAAATGAAGAAAAGGTCTTAGAAAAAGACCTTAATGGATATAAAGAATATATGAAGAAAGTAAAATATAGGTTAATACCTTATATATGGTAATAAAAAAAAGAATTGGTTTTTAATCAATTCTTTTATTTTCCTAATGCTGAAAATCCCATTGCAAATACACTTAATATCATAGCTATTAGTAATATCCATGCAACAATTTTCTTAACTACACTTTTTGCTTTTGTTTTCTTTGCCATAACTTTAACCTCTACAAGAATTATAATATAAATAATAATAAAAATAAAGAATAAATTAAAAATTATTTTTTCTTGATTTTAATAATTTAACCCCTTATAATATATACTCAATTTAGGGGGTAATTATGAATAAAAGAGTTTATAAAATACTATTTTTAGTATTAGTATTATTTGTGTTTATAGGAAGAGTAAATGCGGAAGTAAGATGGGAATACATTAGATCGCCTAAATATGTTTCTGATTTAAAAAAGGAATATAATAAGATACCTTTAAAAGCAAGAGATACATATGATAAAAATAGTCTACTTATAAGAATATATGGATACAATGTTTATCCAAGTTTTGCAGGATTATTTACAGGAGATGTAAGTATTGAATCTTATAAAACATCAAACCTTAAAAAGTTCTTTAGAAGAAGAGGAGTATATAAAAATTATTCAGCTAATAAATTTAGTATGGATTATGCTAAGAGTAATTTAATACATGAACTAGGTCATGCATATGATTATCATAGTGGCTGGCTTAGTAAGCAAAGTGAATTTTTAAGTGTATATAAAGCTGAGAAAAATAAATTTATGAAAACTAATTACTACAAATATCCAATGGCAAAAATTAAATCTAATATAAATAGTTCTACTGAATACTTTGCATCTACTTTTGATACATATGTAAGATCACCAAAAGATTTAAAGAAAAAATGCCCAAAAACATATAAATATTTTGAAAATCAATTTAAAAATTATGTAAGAGAAGAAACACTATAAAGTGTTTTTTTATTGTTAAAAAACTAAGAATATATTAAAATATTAATGATGAATATGATAGATAAAGTACTAAATAATTTAAAATGTATATCTAGTGATGATAAAAAATCAATTATAGATTTAGTAAATAATAATATAGATGCTAAGTCTTATTTTGATAAAGAATTAAATAAGCTATTATTAGAGTGGAATAAAGAGTATCCTATGTTTAAAATACCTAGTGGAATAGTTACTATAAATGTTAATGATAGTAGCTTATATTTGCCATTTGGAAGTAATAATTATACAAAGGATACTATATTTGATATAGCATCTATGACTAAAATTTATACTGAGATGATATTATTTGATATTATAGATGATTTTAGGCTTGATTTAAGCACTAAAATAGGCGATTTAACGGATTTATATAAAAATATCAATAATTTGACTATAATGGACCTAATAAGCTTTAATTGCGATTATAGGACTAAAATAGATATAAGAGAGTGTAATAATAAGAAAGATGCTATAAATGCCCTTAGAACGGCTTATATAGTGCCTGAAAGTGTAGGATATTATAAATATACTGATTTACCTATAATGATACTTACTGATATATTAGAAATTTATACAAAAATGAGTTATAAAGAAATGTTTAATAAATATATAATAAAGAAATATAACTTGGAAAATACTTATCTAGATATAGATAGAGATGATTATGTTTCTTTAAATAAGAATATGACAAATGATCCAAAAGCAAATATAATGGGTGGATATTATGGCCATTGTGGAGTTAAAACAACAAGTGAAGATTTCATAAAATTCTTTTCAAAAGTATTAGATAATAAGAATAATAAACTATTCTATACAAAGTCTAAAACAAAAAAGAGTGATGGAACAATAAGAGAAAATAAAGCCTTAATCGGTAATATGAATTTACCTGTAAGCACTATAGATAGTTTAGCAAGTTCTTATATTACAAATGAAGGTTTTGCTATACAAGGAAGTGTTAGATGTCATGCTGAAACAAATAATTATTATATAGATAATAAGAAGTATAGAGTAACAGTTTCTATATTTATAGATTTATATACTCAGTATGATGCTATGAAAGAATTTGAGAGAGTTACAGGTGAAATATATACAAAAGAATATGAAGTAGAAGGAGTAGGAAAATTACTACTAAGTGATGTTAGAAATGTTATAAAATATACTGCTCATTTTAAAGATTTTACAAATATAGTAGGAGTTAGTGAAGTATTATTTTTAAACAATTATCTATCTCAAAATGAAGAGTAGTGATATAATTATTATAGAGGTGAAATTATGAAAAAGAAAAACATTATAGAGGCAATTGCATTTACTTTAGGTTTTATTATTTATACAGTTTTAGTAAAATTTGTAGATGTTAAAGCCATAGGACCCCAAGGTTCAAAAGTAGGATTTGCTACTATGAATAAGTGGTTTATGAACTTAATAAAAGAGAATAAAATGTTCTATAAAGTTTCAGAAGTATTAGGAATTATTATCTTATTATTAGTAGTTATTTATGGATGCATAGGTTTATATCAACTTATAAAAAGAAAGAGTTTATTTAAGATTGATAGAGAAATAATTATATTAGGATGCTTTTATGTAGCAGTACTTGCTATGTACATTTTATTCGATAAAGTAGTTATTAATTATAGACCAGTACTTATGGATGGTGAATTAGAAGCATCATATCCTTCATCACATACTATGCTTGCATTATGTGTTGGATTATCATCATTAGTAGCAAGTAAGACATATTTCAATAAAAAATATATAGATAAAATAAACATTATAACTTGTGTATTAATAGGTTTAATTGTAGCAAGTAGAATGCTAAGTGGAGTACATTGGTTAAGTGATATATTCGGTGGAGTATTATTATCTTGTGCTCTAGTAGGCATATTTAAAATGTTTTATGAAAAAGAAAAGAGGTCTTAAAATGTTAGATTCAGATAGATTAAAACACGATTTAACAGAGTATTTTGGTAGTGCAACACCATTTTATCCTGTGGCTATGATGGAGGTAGAAGATATTAAAATTGCAACTGATGATCAACTTAGAAACATCGCAAATAATAGTATTTTTAATCCAGATGATTATGAGACAGATGATGATTATTCATTAAAATTAACTAGATAAGGAAGGTACTATGATATACAATTTAGAGTTATATTTTCTTGTGTTTTTGTGTTATGCAATACTAGGTTGGATATTAGAAGTAATAGATAAATCATTCGAATTTAAGAGGTTTATAAATAGAGGATTTTTAATCGGACCATACTGTCCAATATATGGTGTAGGTGGGTTATTAGCAACTTTATTATTACAAAAATATAGTAATGATATTGTTGCTTTATTCTTGTTTGGAGTCATTATTTTTTCAATTTTAGAATACTATACAAGCCTCATAATGGAGAAGATTTTCCATGCTAGATGGTGGGATTATAGTAACAATAAATTTAACATAAATGGTAGAATTAGTTTGAATACAATGATACCTTTTGGACTACTAGGAGTGGTAGTAATTAAGTTCATTAACCCCATACTTTTTGGTTTTTTAGAAGGCCTAAATCCTATAGTTTTTGATATGATTTTTATTATAACTTTTGTATTTTTTATAATAGATTTATGCTTCTCATTTAACATTTTAAATGGTGTTGGAAAGCAAAATAAACTAGCTGAAAAAGACAATACTGAGGAAATAAAAAAGATAGTTTCGAATAAAATTATGGGTCTTGGATGGGCTTATAGAAGACTTATAAATGCCTTCCCAAACCTTAGAATTATTATCAATAATACAAGAGAAAAGATAGGGGAAAACATAAAAGAATACAACCAAAAGCAGAAAGAAATAAAAGAAAAAGCAGACAAAAAATTAGCAAATTTTCAATCAAAATATGATCAAAAAAAGAGCAAAATAATAGACAAATATAATAAAAAATTACATGAAGCTGAGGACAAAAAGGTGATAGAAAAATGATGGACAGAGAGTTTTTAGAGATAGAAAAAGATATAATTTATACCCCAGAATTTCAAAAATTAAAGGGTGAAAAACATCATGGAATTACAAGATATGAGCATTCAATCAGGGTTGCAAAAAGCACTTATTTGATGACAAAAAAGATGGGTTTAGATTACAAAGAAGCAACCAGAGCAGCTCTTCTTCATGACCTTTTTTATGCTTCAGATATCACTACAAAGTGGTTAAAAATTTCATATGAACATCCTATAAGAGCATATCAAAATGCATCAAAAATTTGCCAACTTTCAGATAAAGAAATCAATATAATTAAGTGTCATATGTTCCCTCTGAGTAGAGAATTACCAATGACAAAAGAGGCATGGATTGTGTCTATTGCAGACAAAAAAATAGCCACTATTGAGTGTATGAAATACAAGTTTAACATCAAAAATTTGATTGCAAAAAAGAAACTCTTACTTGCTGATAAAAGCTAAGAATTAAATTATTTTTAAAATTTTTTAAACAAAATATAAGAAATAAATTACTATAATTTTTAACATATTTATATTTTGTTTTTATTTTCAACTTTTTACTTAAAGATATAAACAAAATAAAAAAATTATGATATAATTATATATATTGGATGTGGTATTATGACCAAGATTAATATCAAAATATCATATGTAACTTTACTAATGATTTTGTTTGGTCTAATTGCCATATTTTTGTTTGTTAGAAATATGCTTATTTTAAAAAATAATATCGAATATGAAGCTGTTTGTTATAGTTATGAATCAAAAATTGATTACTATAAAGTATCATATTTTTATAAGAATAATGATAAGACATACTACATAATTAGAGAAGAAAAAGATAAGCCTAAGCTTGCTTCAAAAAGAAAAATTTATTGCTCAAAAGAAAATCCATCAAAGTGTATTATGGACAAAGATAGATATGTTAAAGGATTATATATTTCAGCAATAGTTTTCATTCCTGTTATAGTATTTATAGCCCTAGAAATAAGGAAAAAAAGACACAAGTATCAAAAATGACACACATCAAAAATATCATTTTTTCTAATAAAAAAAGTTAAAATAAAAGATGAATCAAAAGATCATCTTTTTTATTTACTTTAAAAAATCAACAAACGAAACCAGTGTTTACTTTATTACATAACATACTCATTTTTCAAAAGCAATTTCATCTAAGAAAATATGCTCATGTTTGCATTACTAGTCAGATACTTAATACCGAGTTCTTTAATGATCCTACAATCCAAATAGTTAAAGAGTTAGGCTCACAACCAAGGATCATAATCTAACTCAATTTTATAAATGAAACAAGTCCTAAAACCCTTTATGTTTTTTTATCCGATTATGCTTCTTAAAAATTTAACACCATTAAAAATTCAAGCCAAAAATTGATTAAAAAAACATAAACTCAAAATCAAAAATCTCCTTACTTACTAGCGACTTTTAGGGGAAACTAAAATATTTTTTTATAAAAAAGGCTTGACAAAAAAAACAAAAAAACTATAATAGGACCTAATTGCGATTGGGGGTATTAGGTTATGTTAAAGAAAGCAATTATCTTTTTATTAGTAGCAATAACATTCTTATTCAGCATATCTTATGTACATGCTGATTCTTTTGATGTTGCAGAAAGTGAGGATAAACAAGTAGCTGTTGTTGAAGGTTCAACTCCGGGTATTACAGCTAACAATAATGAATCGTCAAACGAGCAAGCTGACATTATTAATAATAATAACGCGGGCGAGTCAGATGAAGTTGGTATTAGCAACGATAACGATTCACAAAATGTTGGTGGTAGTGAGAATGAAAATTCAGGAGCTGAAAATGCTAACGAAAATAATTTGTTAGGTAATAGCAACGGCAATGAAAATTCACAATCAGAAAATTTACAAGGTGGAGAATCACAAAATCAAAATTCTGAAAATGAAAATTCACAAACACTACTTTCTGAAAATCCAAATTCAGGAGATCAAAATTCTGAAGATGAAAATTCAGGTGATGAAAATTTAATACAACCAAATAATGAGAATAATGAAAATCAAAATTCTGAAAATGAAAATTTGATGGCATTAGGCAATAATGAAAATGAAGAGACTGTTCCAACAAGAGGTGACACAGAAGCAACTCCAGAAACTTATCATTACGATTACACACTAACATCTGGAGCAAGCAATGCAAAAACATTAAGTGAAATTTTTGAAAGCTTAAGTGTTGAAATAGATTTAGATCAAATCGATTCTGTAGTTCCAAGTGAAGATGGAGTTCTTACAATCACTCCTCAAGGAAATGATTATTCAATTTCAAGTTCATCTTCATTCGATCAACAAATCACATTAACAGTAACACTTCTAGATGGAACAAAACATGTTATAAGAATTACTGATGCTTCTGTTCCAGCACATAGTAAAGATATTACAGATAATGGAGATGGAACATATACTTTAGAATTAACAGTAACAGGTGATGCTGATAATGATGTACAAGAAGCGGGAGATGTAGACTTCGTATTAGTATATGATATTTCACAAAGTATGACTACTCGTGATGTATCAGTAAACGGAAGAAATTATACTCGTGCTAATCAAGCTGAAGATGTAGTTCATGATTTCTTAACAAGTTTATCTACTTTCCAAAGAGGAGATAACATTCGTGTATCATTAGTAAACTTTGCAGAAAGTGCTTCAATAGTTCAAAACTGGACTACTAGTGTTACAGGATTAGCAAATAGATTTGATGATGGTGGAACAGATAACGATGTAAACTTTACTTACGATGATTGGAATACTAATTATGGTACAAACTGGGATTATGCATTACAACTTGCATTAAACCTAGTACAAAATAGACGTGCTGGTGTTCCAGTATTCGTAGTATTATTTACAGATGGAGCTCCAACAGCAGATGGACAAAGTGGTAATAATCCTGATAATCCAAGTAGTGCAACAATTGATCAACTTAGAAGACGTTATAATGCAGCAACTGCAGAAGCATATCAAATAGCACAAATTTGTGAAGAAACAAATGGAACATTCTATGGTATATATGCTTATGGTAAAGAAGCAGATTTACTAGATGACTTAATGGTTTATTCAACAACAGGAGATCATAGAGGCGGAAGTATTAATAATGTAACTGAAGCAAACGAAACAGCTCCTAACTATTTTAAAGCAGAACAAGCAAATTCTGTTCAAGCAGCAATTGATGAAATATTTAATCAAGTAGTTCAAGCAATGGGAGTTTCAGCAGCAGTAATTAGTGATGGAACAACAAATCAAGTTCAAACTAGTGCTGGAGGATTTGCAGAACTTTTAGAAATAGATGAATCATCTTATGAATATTGGATTTCTATTCCAGTAGTTAATAATACATTTACTAGAGTAGATAGAAATAATAACACAATCACTTACACAGTAGCACAAGATGGAAAATCAGTAACAATAAGTGGTGGTGCTTATGATGGACAAACTGTTCAAGTAAATGGAACAGTTGAAGGTGGAAAATTTAAATATAAATGGACTACAAAAAATGCATTATATAATTATGATGCTCCAGATGCTGAACTAACTAATGGTACAGTTGAATGGGATCTTTCATCAGTAGGTACACTACTTGATGGAGTTACATATTCTGTTACATTCCTTGTATACCCAAGTCAAACAACACTTGACTATGTAGCAGATATAAGAAATAATCCAGGACCAGATGGAGCTTGGAAAAACTTAGATGCAAATATTAAAGAATATATAGATTATAATGGAAACTTAAAAACAAATACTACAGCTACATTATCTTATGTAGATACTCGTACAGATGAATCTGGAGAAGTAACATTCTCTAATCCAGATCCTGTTGAGTCACAAGCAGTTGAACAAATTGCAGTTTCAAAAGTTTGGGAAAATGCAATAGATAGTCAAGAACATCCACCAGTAACATTAACAGTTACAAGAGATAAAAAAGATACATATACAATTACATTATCTAACGATAATGGATGGAAAGATAATGTATATATTTCTATAGGTATTATAGTTGATGGTGAAGTATTAGCTGGATCAGAAGGACACGATTTCACATTCGTTGAGCCAAAAGATTTATCATATCACTGGGAGTTAAGTGTTCCAGTTGTTCACCCAATGTTAATTGATGGTGTATTAACAATGTTAGTAAAAGTTGATGAAAATCATCCTTTACCAGATGGAGCAACTTCTTATACAATTAAAGGTGCAACTTATTATGTAGATGAAGCAGCTATTGCATTAACAGCTACTAATGAACGTCGTTCAAGATTAGATTTTACAAAAGTAGTTAGTGGTGTTGATGTTCCAGAAGATGCTGAATTCCCATTTACATTTACAATAGTAAATTCTAAAGCACCAGAAACTGAACCAACTAATGATCCAGAGCATGAATCTGATTATTGGGTATGGATTTCAGTTCGTGATAAAAATGGAACTAGAGTAACAACAGGTGTTACTGGGGCTACACATAAAGATTCTGATCCAGGATACTGGTATGCTCCAAGTGGTACTCCTATTACTGTATTAGTAAAAGCAGGATATTCAATTAGAGTTCTTAACTTACCTACAGGTACAACATATACAATTGTTGAAGGAACTCTACCAACAGGATTTAAATTTGATAGTGCAAACCTTACAATAGAAGGTGAAGGTACAGATTCAACATTTAGTGGAAATCGTACTACTACTGGTACTATTGAATCAACAAATACAATATATAAAGTAACATATAATAATAAGTATGAACTTATAGATATAAATGTAGATAAAGTATGGGATGATAATGATGACCAAGATGGTAAACGTCCTACAGAGTTAGTTCTAACTCTAAATGGAGCACCAGAAGGTACAACAGTTCCAGCTCCAGTTATTACTAAGAGTGAAGATGGAAATACTTGGACTTATGTATGGAAAGCATTACCAAGATATAATGATGATGGTAGTGAAATTACTTATACAGTTTCAGAAAATAATGTACCAACTGGATATACTTGCTCTACAACAACTGTCAGTGATGACGGAACAATCACAAATGTACATACTCCTGCAACAATAAGTGTTAAAGTTGTAAAAGTATGGAATGATGCAAGTGATCAAGATAGAAAGAGATCAGGGGTAAGTGCAACAGCAATGTTACTTGCTAACGGAGCTGATGCACAACAACCAACTCAAACAGTAGGAACAACAGATGGTTGGGAATACACTTGGGTAAATGTTCCAGTTTATGCTAAAGGACAAGCAATTGTTTATACAGTAAATGAAACATTAAC
>JAEEGL013471325.1_pt1 | contig 11897 bp, 5 predicted proteins | sample 9134231 | NCBI WGS metagenome assembly JAEEGL01 (sample SAMN16246548, study PRJNA631951) | gut metagenome | biome: gut microbiome; feature: rumen; material: fiber-attached | host: Bos | place: Iran: Karaj | collected 2018-10 | reverse complement strand
ATTTATTAAATTCAGTTCAAGATTTAACATTTAGATCTCTTTTAAAAAATTATTGTGCAAATTCAATTGGAAGTCAAAAAGAAGTTTCAAAAAATGATGATGAAAATAATAATAATGAACGTTATGAATTATCATCTGATTTAAATATGAATGAATATAAAATGTTAAAATTAATTGGAAATGGTTCTTATGCAAATATTTATTTAGTTGAACATTATAAAACTAAAATTCAATATGCTGCAAAAAAAATTATTACTGATGGTGAAAATGAATTAGAAAAAATAAAATCAGAAATAAATATAATTAAAATGTTATCAGAAATTGATAATAAAAATAAATATTTTGTTCAAGTATATAAATATTCATTTAAAAAATTAGATTTAACTTCATATTCAATTTATTTATTAATGCCATTAGCAATTTCAGATTGGGGAAAACAAATTCAAGATAGCAATTTTTATTTTAATGAAAAAACTTTATTACATATTTTAAAAAATTGTTCTAATGGTTTAAAATTAATGCAATATAAAAATATTGCACATAGAGATATTAAACCGCAAAATATTTTAATGATGGAAAATGGAGAATATTTATTTTGTGATTTTGATGAAAGTATTATTGTAAAAAAAGCTTATGGAAGTTTTGATATAAGAGGAACTGAAATGTTTATGTCTCCTATTCTTTTAAATGGGGTTTATTCTGGAAATAAAAAAGTGAAATTTAATATTTATAAAAGTGATATTTATTCACTTGGTTTATGTTTTGTATATGCTATGACGAAAAATTTGGAAGTTTTAAAAAAAATTAAAAAATGTAATAATGATGAATTGAATAAAAATCTAATTTTAAATAATATTGTAGGGGATTGTGAATATAGTGATTATTTTATTTCAATTATTATGAAAATGATTGCTTATAATGAAAAAGATCGATTTGATTGTATACAATTATATTCTTTAATAAATAAATCTGAATAAAAATGAATTGATTATTTTTCATGTTTGTAATTATAATATAATTAAATTATCATTTTTTAATTATTAATAAATAGATATTTAATTTTAAATAAAAATATTATGAGCATAGTTTTACCTAAATTTTATTTTATAAACTGTTTAAACAAATTAAAATATAAAATTTATTTATTATTTTGTTTTACAATAAAAATCTCTATATTTAAATTATTAGAATATCACTATATCATTGATTAATATTATCATCATAAGAAAATCATTGTCATACAAATTAAGACTTTTTATTATTTTTTAGTTTTGAAATAAATATAATAATAAACTTTAAATTAGAATAAAATGGAAAAAAGATCAAAAGTAATTCTCCATATGATGATTTCATTAGACGGTAAAGCAACAGGTAGTTTTTGGGGTAAAAAGTCAGTTCAAACAGGAATGATAGAATATTTTAGAATACATAAAGAAAAATTAAATGCTCAAGCAATGGCATTTGGAAGAAAGACATTAGAATCATTTTCAGTTTCTAATATAGATTATTCAAAATTTAAAGGTAAAAAAATATCAAGAGATGATTATATAGTAGAAAAAAATAAAGATTGTAAATATTATTATATTGCATATGATACAAATGGAAAATTAAATTTAGAAAATTCAATAATTGATGCATATACTTGGATAGGAAATCCAAATAATGAAAAATGTTTATGTCAAGTAATTTTAGTATTAAGTGAAAATGTTGAAGATTATTATTTAAATTATTTAAAAAGTATTGGAATTTCATATATTTTTGCTGGTAAAAATAAAATTGATATTGAATTAAGTTTAAATAAATTAAAAAATAAATTTGGAATTGAAACAATATTATTAGAAGGAGGACCTATAATTTCTCAAAGTTTTTTAATGGAAAATTTGATTGATGAAATTAGTCTTATAATTTGTCCATTAGTTGGAGGAAAAGGAGAAACTCTTTTTCTGGATGGGAAAATTGTTGAATATATTTTAGAAGAAACAGAAAAAATTAAAGATGGGAATATTTGGGTTTATTATAAAAAAAAATAAGTCTTTATGATTTGTTAAAATGAATTATAATAATAATTTTTTTATTAAAAGTAGATATAAATAATAGGATATTTCTTTAACTTTTTAAATAATATTGATTTTTTTTATTTAAAAAATTAAAATGTTTTAAGTATTTTGGTAATTATAATTTAATTAAAATAATATTACTAAACAAAATATTTTTCTATTATTATAATTGTTTAAATAAGAATATTTTTTTCCATTAAATTTATATTATTAATAAATGATTTAATTTTTCAATTAATATTTATATTATTAATTTTATTTGTTTATGAATTTACCAAATATATTTAAATTATTATCATTAATTTAATATTATTTTAATTATTAATTAAGACCAATTCAATTATTTAAGTTATTAAAATTTAAAGCACACTTATATAATATGAATAAAAATACCATAAAATATAAAATATAAAATAAATAGTAAAATAAAAAAATGAAAAATTCAAAAAAATATATAATAATTAAATAATTGCCATTACTATTCCAAATCTTTGTTTTTTAAACACAATCATTTATTATTTATATATTATAATTAAACAAATATTTATTCAGAGATATAATTTATAAAAAGTTTATCTCCAAATAATTGCAATTTAATAAAAACAAATTTTAATTTACAAAAAAAAAATCTAATAAAAAATATAAATGATATTATAAGATAAAATATATTTTTTGATTACAATCCATATATAAATAATTTTAAGATTATATAATATAAATGAAATCAGGATATCTTATTTTATTTATTCTTCCATTAATCACATCAAATGTAGTTAAATTAGACCCAAATAAAGAATCAAAATATTCAACAGGAATAGAATCACATTTCACATTTTATATTTCATTAGATGAATTACCAAACAATTCTTCAAGTGTAATTAATCTTTTTACAGAAACTAAATTTTCTTTGACACCATTATATAAGAAATTTTCTCAAAATGAAAACCAAGCACAATCGGTAAAAGGAAATGAAGATGAACTAGAAAAAATTGTTGTTGAACAATTCTCAGATGGTGAAAGATTTAGAATTTTATTTAAAAAAACTGATAAAAGACAACATTATTTAACAGTGACTTTTAGAAAAGACAAAGATACTAACATTTTTTGTCCAGAACCAAAATTTTTTGTACATCAAGAGACAACTGTCGCTGATATTGTTTCACAAACACATAAAATAAAAGCAAATACTCCAATTTATTTTTATATTCATTTAAGATCATTAAAAAAATTTATTGATTATGAAATTAAAAGAACTGGAGATTCTCTTATTACAATTTTTGTTGAAAATTTAGATACTGCACCATCAAATATTTATCATATTGATGAAACAATGAATACTTTTAATTTTATGGAATTAATCAAAATGGATAGAAATAGATATATTATGGAAATATTTTCTAATAAGGATATGGAAGAAAAATTTACTGCTAGACATACTGAAATTGAATATTATAGAACATTAAATTGGGAAAGTTATGATCTTTTAATATCTACTCATCAAATTATTCCTAAAAATAAAGATGATATTCATAAATTTATTTTAAATAGAGATTCTATTACTACAAAATCAAGTGAAAGATATTTTGTTAATATTATTCATTTAAGTGGGACTTATAATATTGATTATAATGTTTATGGAAGAAGTAATATTACTTCTATTAAATATGATAAAGAAATACATAGAGGAAATAATTTAATTTCTGTAAAAGGAAATAATACTTATGTTTTTACTATTAATTGTTTATCTAAAGTTTGTCTTCTTAATTTCCAATTAATTAGAACTAATACAGATAAAATGACTGAGTTTAAATTTAGTTATTATACAAAATATTTTTATATATTTGTTGAAAATAAAAGAACTTTTAATTTAGATGCTGAAATGGATTATATTAGTGCATTAAATTCAGGTAATTATAAATTATATATGAAAGATGTAAAAGGAAATCCAATAGTTGTTGAAAATAAACATAAAATAAATGAATTTGTTCTTTTAGTAGGAAAACAAATAGAAATTGTAGTAAATGAACCAACATTATTCCTTCTTTATCATAGAATATTAGAAACTGAATATCCATATGATGATTTATCAAAATATAAAGATGTTCTTGGATTCAGATATCAAATTAATAGTGCAAGTACAATTGATGCAATATCAGCCTATATATTTAAACAACCTTTTAATATGAAAGAATTCACTTATACTCCACATTTAAATAAAGCAGTTGGTAAATTACTTCCTGTCAATAAACAATTAAATATTGATTTCTTTAATCCATACTTACATTATGATAGTGATCTTAATAAAAATTATTTTGCTTTCTCAACATGTAGATTTGAAAAAACTTTAAAAGAAGAAGATGTAGATTTATTATTTTATACTAATAGAACAAATACATTTAAAATAAGAGAATTGAATTTAGTTCATTTAAAAACAAATTCAAATTATAAATATTTATTACCTTTAGATAATGATATCAGAAATGAAACAATTGAAGATTATACATTAATAATTACAGTTTATCTAGCATCACCAGTAAACACTCCAATATTATATTCAATTGTAGATTATATTGATTATCATTATAATTATTTTGATGATATTAAACCTTTATTACTTGATGAGAATGGAAGAGTTACATTTAATATTACTGATATTAATCTTGCTAAAGGAATTAGATTTGAATCTCAAGAAGATTGTGATATATTAGTTTATTATGCTTATCTTCCAAAAGTTAATTGGAAATCACTTAATTCTAATAACTTTAAAATTCAGGTTGACAAGAAAAAAAAAGATGAACTTGATTTATCAATTTATCCTTTCTTAAAATCAGTTGGTGTTAATTCGGAATATAATGTTTATATTACTGATTTAAATGAAAAAACTAATTTAGATTATCTTCTTAAAACAAAACCATTTAAAGTTTTTTATGATTCAGATTTAAAAGATGAGAGGATTAGATTTAGTGTACCAGTTGTTGAACAGGGAAAATATTATATTGTTGTTTATGCTTCTGCTGTAGATAATACTCTTTTAGATAAGTCACTTTATATTTTGTGTTATGATCCAAATCCAAAATCTTCTTTTTCATTTCCTTCTATAAATACTTATGTATTAATAGGTATAGGAGGAGGTCTTATTATTTTAATTGCTGTTTGCTGTCTTTGTTGTGGAAGTAAGAAAAAAGATGAGAAAGAAGATGGAAAAGAATTAGATGATTTTGATGAGTATAAAAAAGTTTAATTTAATATTATAATAATATTTATAGTGTTAGGTTGTTATAATTTTTTTTTTTGTTTTTTTTAAATATATTTATTTTTTGTTATAATATTAAAAGAGAAATTAAAATTTTAAATAAAAATGATACAGATTTAAATTGAATATAGTGAATAATTATATATAATACTTTTATATTTTTTTCCTAAAACTTAAGTTATTTTTAAAAATTGTTTTAGACCATTTTTAATGAACTAAATATAAAACTAATATAAGACAAAAAATTATCTTATATATTCAAATATATAAATATGAAAAATAATAATCTTACATTTACTTACAAATTCAATATTAAGCGTTAAGTAAATTTTTTGCAATATCTTTATTCTCCCCATTCTCACTATGAATACCAATATAACGATTATCTTTAACTTCAATAGTCTCAGGAATATCTAATTTATTACTATTTTCTTTACCTTCTTCATCTTCTTTTTCTTTATTCCCATGAAATTGACTAAATTTAGTTTCTTTTTCAGCTTCATGTCTATCTAACTTTTCATCAAATAAAAACACAAAAATCGAAGCAATAACAAAAAATCCTAATAAAACAACATTAGTTAAATATTTCATATTTTGTTTATGATTAATTAAATAATCACAAAGAAAAGTACCACCAATTCCTGAAAATTGACTCATACTCATCATAATACCACCATTAATAGATTCTCCAACAGGAAAAGTAATTTCACAAGCATAATTCATACCAATAGTATAAAAAGGAACAACAACAGCATTAACTAAAGAATACATAATTAATGCAGTTACAAAAGCATGAACATGTTTATTACTTTCAGATAAATGCATTAATAAAGTAAAAAGTCCTTGAAAAACCATTCCAATAATTGCTAAAAGTACCAAAATTAATTTAAATTTTTGAGTTTTATCTACAACATAAGAAACAATAATTGAAGATACCATTCCAATTATACATGACACTGAATAAATATATGATGATTTACTATCTGATATACCATATAAAGCAAAATATGAATTTATAATTGTACTATATACATCATAATATCCAACAATGAAAAATGATACTATTAGTAAATATACAAATCTTTTATTTCCAAAAAGTAATTTTAAACTATCTTTTAAACCAGGTGTTCCAGAACCTTTATTTTCATCTTGTGATGGACTAGGTGGTATATCAGGTTTATTTTTAGTAACAAAAAACATAGGAATACAAAAAACAACATTAAGTATAAATTCATAAAAAACATACCACCAGAAATCTTTTTTAAAATCCTCCCCTTCATGTTTACTATCAATAATAGGAACATGAAAAACAAACCCAATAAGAATACCAATAGTATCACTTAAACAACAAATAGTAGTAATTAAAGTTCTCATATCTTCTCTAAACCAATTAGCAGCAATTTTCCCAGGTGAATTAAGTATAGCAGGTTGAAAGAAACCAGCAAGGAATTGACCAATGAAAGCAAAAGCCATACTCTTATTAATAAGTAGTTTAAAACTAGCTCCTGCAAGAGTACAACCACTAGCAATCATTAGTCCTAATCTCGTACTATATGAATCAACTAACCAACCTTCAGGTATACATACAAATGGATAAATTATCATATACATTAATGAAAACATATTTACTTTCCATGATGGCATGTTATATGCTTCTGAGAAGTTATCTGCACATGATGAGAATGTTACCCATTGGAGACCGTTTGCAAATGTTAATGTGAAATATGATATCATTACGTACCAACGATAACCTGTTTCTCCATATTTTTGAGTTAATTTTTCTTTGTTTTCTTCTGTTTGGTTTTGAGATTGGGTTGTTTTTGGGTTTATTGTTTCTAGTTGTTCTGAATCTGATGAATCTCTTTTTGTTGATATTGGGTTGTGTTCTTCTTCTTTCTTTTGATTTGAATCTGTTATTTGAATATGGTTTGATGACATTTTATATTTTTTAAAATACATATGTTACGAATTTTTTTTTTTTTTTTAATAATTTTATAAAAATTAATTTTTTGCTCAATATTTAATTTTATATATATGGCTTTTTTTATTTTTTGCATATATATATAAATATTTTTTTTTTATAAATTTTTAATTATTATTTTTTATTTTTTTTAGAAAAAAAGAACATTAAATGATTTTTTTTTCCAATCATCATTATTATTAATATTATAATATCCAGGTCCAACTTGTGAATTATTATGTTTAAATTCAAAAAATCTTTTTTCTTTTGTATTAAATATACTTGTATTTACTGTTTTATTTTTTATATTTTCAAAACTATATGGATTATATGAAGCAGGAGAATTTTGATGAAGTGGTTTATTAGTTTCAAATCTTTTAGAAGATTGTAAAAATCCAGAACGAATACTTTGAGCAGGATTAAATTTTTTTAATAAATTATATTGAATAGAATTTACAATTTCTGGAAAATAATAACCAACACTAGGATATATTTTTTTTTGTTCTTGAATAATCTTTATTTTCTTTCTTAAATTACTTTCAAAACTTTCTTTTTCACAACTTTCTTTTTCTTTATAAACATTTTTATATTGATTTTCATTTTTTTCTTCAATTGGATTAATATAAGTACCAGGACCAGGTAATATATCTTTTTCCTTTATATCATATTTAAATCTAATTTCATCACTATTTAAAAATTCTTTTTGTGAATTTGATTTTTTAATAAAACTCTTACAAATATTATATGAACCTGGACCAGGATAATTTATATTTATATTTTTATTTGATTTTTTATTATCATCATTTGAATGATTTTTTTTCATAATATTATAATAACTTTCCCTTTCTTTTTTTTTATTATTTGTTTCCATAAAATAAGTAGTTGGACCAATATTATCTTCATTTATTCTTTTTTCAATAAATCTATTACATCTTGAACCAAAATTTTGAAATGTTTTTAATTTTTTCTTTTTTATAACATTATTTATTATTGAATTATTAAAGTTTTTAATTTCTTTTTCATAATCTATCATTTCTTTTTCATAATAACCTGGACCTGGTGTTTCATTTGAATTTTTATTGTTATTTATATCTATTTGTTCTATAAAATTTTTTTGTTTATTTTTATCAACTAAATAATGTTCATTAAATATTATACATTCTTTTTTTGAAAATAATTTATTCTTTTTTTTCAATTCATTTATATTCATACTTTTATTTTTCATATTTTGAATAATATCTTTTTTAAATTCTTCGAATTTTTTTTCTTTTTCATTATTAATTGATTTATTCCAATTTAAAATTTGATTTTTAGTTTGAAATAATGGATTATAATAACCTGGACCAGGAGTATTATTATCAAATGATAAAATATTTAATTTTGCTTTTTCCAAATAACCCATTCCATAACCATTCATATCTTTTGATTGAATACTTAAAATTCTATCTAAACTTCCAGTTTTTAAATCATTACTTTTTTTTAAATTTAAATGAGATCGACTTTTAATTAAATTCTTATTGTTTTTATCATTTATTTCTTTTATTGTTTCACTTATTTCATCTTCTTTTAATAATGGTTTAAATCTTTCTACTCTAGTTAAAAAACCTAATTTTTCTTGATTTAAATTATAACTATAATATGATTTATCAATTATACTACTATTATTTGTTAAATTTTTTGAATCTTTTGAAAAACTTATATTTTTAATATCACTATTTTGTGATTTTTTTATTTTTTCTAAATCATTGTTATTTATGTTATAAGTTCCAACTCCAGGTGTATTATTTGTTGATAATATACATTTAGAAGTTGATGAATTAAAAGGTATTTTATTTCTTTTATATACTTGTTTGGATATTTTGATATATAAACCTGGTCCTGTATTTGGATTAGTTTTATCTTCAAAATTTATTTTTCTATCACTCCTTGTACAAAAAGCCATAAAATTATTTTTTTTTATATATTTCAAATAAAAAACATTTTATTATAAATATTAAAAAAATGATTTATCAAAAAAAAAATTTAAAAATATCAATACTTTTTTTACTCAATATATAATTGATTTTATATTTAAGATGAAAATAGAGTTGTAATTCATAGAATAATTATTGTTTTTTTTTACAAGTTTATGATGGTAATGAATGATGAAAAATTAATGAAAATATTAAGAGAAATATTCTTTTGAATTATTTAGATATAAATTTTAAGAAAAAAAGATAATAAATTTTGTTTGAAAAAATAAAAAATAAATGATTTTTCATTTACTTTTTAAATTTTATATTTATTCAAATGAAAAAAAAATATTTTATATTAATTAAAAAAAATATATAATTTTTCTGAATCATTTAGCCTAAAATTATATAAAATTTGATTTAAATATAATTAATATCATCATTAATATGTTTTATCATAAATTATTATTAATTTATTATTAATCAGAAAAATAAAAATACCAAATATCATTGAAAATTATATATAAAAAAAAAAATGAAATTATATTATTTCAATGTATAATAGTTTTATTTTTATTTGTATTATTAGTTAAAGTAGAACTACTTCCTGTACTATTATGTGAATTATTAGTTCCTTTATTTCTCATAATCATAGAATTTGTACTTGGATTTTTTTTTAAATTTGGAGTTTCAGTTAATTTATTAGTATTATTTTTTTGACTTAACTTCTTTGGAAGTGAACTATTTTTATTCACTCTTTTAATAGTAACACCAGCAATTCCATATTGTGATAAAAATATTTTATTTCTATGAGAATTTAAAGTTTGATTATTTATTTCTTTTGATTTTAATAATAAATTAGTATAATGACTATTACTTCTATGTAAAGATGGTTTTTTTTGGTCATTAGTATTATCATTACTATTAAAATTACTATGATTAATATTATTATTTATATTACTTATATTATTATTATTTGATTTTGATGGAGTTTTTATTTTATCTTTTTTATTATTTGATGAATCTCTTAAATTTTTTAATATATTTGTCATTGCAATATTATCTTTTATATTTGTTGATATGTTTATATTTTTATTTAATAATGTACCATAATTAAAATGAAGATTTGATGAAGGAGTTAATACATTTGGTTTTAATATTGTTTTATTTGATGGGGTATTACATGATGAAGGTATTTGCTTATTTTTATCTTTACTATTTGATGTCGGATTTCTTGGATTTTTTTTTGGTTGAGAAAATATTTTTTTAGAATTTATATTATTATTTCCATTTGTTTTTGATGGAGTTATTTTTTGTTTATTTACTTTAGTTATATTTTCTTTAGTTGATTTTTTATCTTTCATATATTCACTAATCATTTTCCTATGTTTTAAGGGTAATTTTGGTTTTTCTTTCACTATTTTACTTTCATTAATATTTATTTTAATATTTGCACTTTGAACTCTTTTATTATAACTTATCCTCATATTTTGATTATTAATATTATTCACATTACTATTACTATTATTATTATTACTATTACTATTATTATTGTTACTATTATTATTATTATTATTAATATTAATATTATTATTTGTAATAATATTTTTATTATTTGTATTTATATTACTATTATTATCATTAAAAATAAAAGATTCTTTATTATTAATATATGTTTCTAAATCAAAATTATCATGTTCAATTGTATCATCAAGCATAGGATAATAAGTAAAATTATAAAAAATTTTAGAAAAATTTTCATTATTTTTATACTGTTCATATCTTTGATGAGTCTCCAACCCAATTTTATCACCTCCAATACAATATTTCTTATCATAATTATCCTTCCTTTCAGGAACAAAAGGTGAAGCCAAAGATTTTTCTTCTAATTCTTTCCAAGGATAAAACTTTAACCATTGTGAATTTTTCAACTCATCAATAGATTTATACCCTAATCTTTTTTCAGGTTTCCTAATTAACAACTTATTAATAAAATCAACACCTTCACTACTCCATCCATTAGGAATATCTTCATTTTTAATTTGTGCTTGAATAGACATCATTTGTTCTTTAATTTCTTTCCTACTCTTCCCAACATAAGGTCTCTTCCCCATCATACATTCATACCCAATAACACCCAAAGCAAAATAATCAACAACTTTAGTATGATTTTGTCCTTTCATAACTTCAGGTGACATATAACCAGGAGTCCCACTAGTTTCATGTGAATTTTTAGCATTATAAATTTTAGCAATACCAAAATCAGTTATTCTTAAATAACCTTTTTCATCCATTACTAAATTTTCTGGTTTAATATCTCTATGGATAACATTTTTTGAATGAATATATTCTAAACCTAAAATAATACAAGCTATGAAAAATCGAGTTTGTTCTTCTGAAAATTTTCTATGTCTACATATATGATATCTTAAATCACCTCCGTTTAATAAATCCATTACTAAATATAAATTATCATAGTCTTGAAATGCGTAATACATATTTACTATGAATGGATGATTTAGTTTTGATAATAGTACTCTTTCATATTTTATTGATCTTTCACTTTTTTTATCTATAATTTTTACTTTTGACATTTCTTTTAATGCGTAATTTATTTTACGACTTTTTTCTATTACTTTCCATACTTTTCCAAATCCTCCTCTTCCTATTACGTT
>JAEEGL013005623.1_pt1 | contig 11897 bp, 5 predicted proteins | sample 9134231 | NCBI WGS metagenome assembly JAEEGL01 (sample SAMN16246548, study PRJNA631951) | gut metagenome | biome: gut microbiome; feature: rumen; material: fiber-attached | host: Bos | place: Iran: Karaj | collected 2018-10 | reverse complement strand
GAGGCCATGAGCGGCGACATCTCCTTCGAGCACAAGGTGCAGCGCACCATCTGCATGGACATGCGCTACCTGCTCTTCATCATCGACAAGATGGCCAACGCCCAAAACCTGCTGCAGGAGCTGAAGATTGTAGAGTGATTTCCGCCAAATCGCCGAACAAAATTCCGCCAAATCGCCGAACAAAATTCCGCCAAATCGCCGAACATATTGAAATAATGATTATTTTTGCGGCGTAAAAACGATAAACATGAATAACTTAAATAGCGACGACCTCATTAATGAGGGGGCGGTGGGATGTTTGAAGGGGTAAGTGTTTGATGACTTTACATAGATAAATAAAATGGGAACAAATTTCTTTACAAACGAAAGCCAAAATACACTTCTGGAAAAGATAGAAGGCGTTTTCAAATACAAGAAAGTGCATTTCTTTGACGCGCTGGTAGGTTATTTTCGTGCTTCCGGATATTTCAGAATCAGGAAATTTATCAGAAACACCCCAAAAATCCGTTTTTTGGTGGGCATCAATGTGGACAAGCTGACGTATCAGGCAAATCAGCAGGGGCTTTCGTATATACCTAATGGGGAAAAGTCGCAGGAGGAGTTTTTCAATGAGGTTAAGAAAAATATTCAGGAAGCCAAGTATGATAAGGAGGTGGAAGAGGGAATGTACCAATTCATCGAAGATACCATGACCCGCAGAATTGAAATGCGCATCCATCCCAAACAGAATATTCACGCCAAAATATACATTTTCAGGGAAGAAGTATATCATACACATGGTTATGGTTCAGTAATTACGGGTTCAAGCAATCTGACAGAAGCCGGATTGGAAAGGAATTTCGAGTTCAATGTGGAGCTTCGGAATGATGATGATATCCAATTTGCCACTGAAACCTTTGAGAAACTGTGGAAAGAATCGGTGGAGATTGATTTGAAACATGTAGAAAAGTTAAAACTGGAATCCTATTTGAATCCTGATTTCACCCCATACCAGATTTACCTGAAGTTCTTATTGGAATATTTCGGAAAAAGCATTGATTTTGATCCCAATTCAGTCTCAGATTTGCCTAACGGATACAAAAAGTTATCATATCAGGTGGATGCTGTCAATGACGGTTATGCCAAAATGATGAAACACAATGGCTTTTTTCTTTCTGATGTGGTTGGTTTAGGGAAAACGGTGGTTGCGGCACTGATTGCAAAAAAGTTTTTCTTTTCCAATGGATTCCCGACTTATCGTTCTCATACATTGGTGATTGTTCCGCCGGCCTTGAAAGAGAATTGGGAAGAAACTTTATCCACTTTCAAGATCGACAATTTCAAGATTGAAACCAATGGTAGCCTGCACAAAATCAAGGATGCAAGCCTTTATGATTTGGTGATTGTGGATGAAGCCCATAAGTTCAGGTCGGATACGGCGGGCATGTACAATGAATTGCAGAAGATATGTAAAACGAAGACACGGCGGCAATATCCGGACGGGAGATACTATGACAAGAAAGTGATGCTTGTTTCGGCAACCCCTTTGAATAACCGTCCCGAAGACATTGCCAATCTGGTATATCTGTTCCAGGATTCAAAGGACAGTACCTTGGAGGAAAGTAACCTGCAGCGCTTTTTCCGCGAACAGATTGAAAAATACAGAAAATTGAAGAAAGAGGAGGATATGGCGTTGATTTCAAAGGAAGTCAAGTCCATATATGAGAAGATACGTGTGAAAGTGGTGGAACCGCTGACTGTGCGCCGTACCCGTACAGACTTGATGGAAAATGAGGCATACCGAAAAGATTTGCAGGAACAAGGGGTCGTTTTTCCTAAAGTGCAGTCACCTGAAAAAATCTACTATCAGTTAGATGCTGAACTTGAACAACTCTACGACAAAACGCTTGTGTACCTGAAAGGCAAGGAAACGGGATTGAGCTATTTCCGTTATCAGGCCATCAAATACCTGAAACCTGAAAAAAAGAAAAAATACCAGAATGCAGACAGAATTTCGGATGAGTTGGCGGGTATTATGAAGACCTTGCTGGTAAAGCGTATCGACAGCAGTTTCCATGCCTTTAAGCAATCGCTTAACCGGTTTTATCAGGCCAACAAGGTGATGCTGGACATGTTTGCCAAAGGGACTATTTATATTGCTCCAAATTTGAAAGTCAACGAATTGCTCACAAAAGGCAAGGAAGAGGAGCTGATACGGCTGATTAATGAAGCGCAGCATACGGACCCGACCATAGAAATATGCACTCCAAATGATTTCTTGCCCGGTTTCAGGGAAGGTTTGGAGCAGGATGATGCCATGTTGAAAGAAATGGATGCTGCCTGGAAAAAAATTCAGTATGACCCCAAGTTGGATGTTTTTCTTGACTATCTGAAAAATAGATTGTTTGATCCGTCCATCAACGAAGAAGGCAAACTTGTGGTGTTTTCTGAAAGCAAAGAAACAACGCAATACCTCTCAGATGCATTGCAAAAAAATGGTTTTGAGAGGATTTTGACAGTTGGGAACGATAATCGGGCTGAGAAAATGCCGTTGGTCAGGGAGAATTTTGATGCCAACTATGATGGGGAAAAGAAAAACGATTACAACATCATCATTTCCACCGAAGTGCTTTCTGAAGGCATCAACCTGCACAGGGCGAATATCATTGTCAATTATGACACTCCCTGGAATTCAACAAAGCTGATGCAACGCATCGGTCGTGTCAACCGCATTGGTAGTACGGCGGGTAAAATACATATATTCAATTTCTTTCCGACAGCCAAAGTGAATGATGACATCGAACTGGAAAAAAAGGCAAAAATGAAGCTTTTTGCCTTCCACGCTGCTTTGGGCGAGGACAGCCAGATCTATTCTACAGAAGAAACCCCGGAATCTTTTGGTCTTTTTGATAAGGATGCGGATGAGGAACGCGACGAAAAACTCCGTTATCTGATGTGGCTGCGCAAACTCAAGGAGGATGATCCTGACTTGATCAGAGCCATTGCCAAAATGCCGTTGCGTGCGCGTGCCGGCCGGAAAGACAAAGTCAAGCGGCATTGCACCCTGACATTTATCCGCAGCAATCGTCGCGATGCCCTTACGTTTGTCCGAGAGGATGGCACTTACGAGGATCTGACTTTTCTGGAAGCTGTGAAGTTGTTTGAGGCAAAAATGGAGGAAAAACCCATTCCCTTGCACGACCTTCATCATGAACAGGTGGGGCGTGCAGTTGAGCTCTTTGCCGAACAGGAGGAAGATGCGAAAACCACTATCAGCAAAGTGAATGTCGCGCAAGGTCCTAATGAGAAAAAAGCCATCGCCTATTTGGACGGTTTTTTGAGCATTCCCAACATCACCGACGAGGAAAGCGAGTTGATAAAAAAAGCCAAGCGGGCTATCACGACAGGAAAATTCCAGCAGTTGCAAAGAGATGTGAACAAGTTGCAGTCCTCTGTCAAAAAGACGCCGATAAAGCCTGCTGTCCTTTTGGAGAAGCTGTTAACTATCATTACGGCATACCCGTTGAATGCAGTGGCTTTAAGTGATTCGATGGTTGTTCCGAATGCCATTACCGGTTCCAAGAGGGAAATGAATCCGGAAATCATCATTTCAGAAAGTTTTAACAGTTAACTGCAACTGCCATATGAAAGAGACTACCCGAATTGAAAACAAAGCCATACTCACTCCGGAGTTGGATATTGAGAAAGAAGTAATCGCTTTTTTAAACTATAGGGAAGGAGGCTTCATTTATATTGGCGTTGATAAGAATGGTCGTACTGTTGGGGTTGATGATGTGGATGACTGCATGTTGAAACTTAAGGGCCGAATCAGAAACAACATATCGCCTTCTGCAATGGGACTGTTTGATATTGTGGAGGAAAAACGTGATGGGGAAAGCGTGGTTAAAGTAACTGTGGCCAGTGGAATGGAAAAGCCCTATTACAAGACAAAATATGGCATGACGCCTAAAGGAGCGTTTATCAGAGTCGGCACTGCTGCTGAACCAATGCCCCAAGAAATGATTGACCGTTTGTTTGCCATGCGAACCCGCAATTCCATAGGAAAGATCATATCCAACCGACAGGACCTGACTTTCGAGCAATTGCGCATTTATTATGATGAACATGGCAAACGGCTCAACGACAACTTTGCCCGCACGTTGGAACTGCTTGCTGAAGATGGGAAATACAATTATGTTGCCTATCTGCTGGCGGACGAAAACGGCAATTCCATCAAAGTTGCCAAGTATTCCAGTTTGGACAGATGCGATTTGATAGAGAACAACGAATACGGCTATTGCTCGCTTATCAAAGCCACAAAGAGTGTTTTGGCGAAATTGGATGTAGAGAACAAAACATCGGCCACCATCACCCCTGTTGAGCGAATTGAAACCCCATTGTGGAACAAGATTGCTTTGCGTGAAGCTGTCATCAATGCCATTGTCCATAACGACTACTCATTTGAGGTGCCGCCGAAATTTGAAATTTTTCCGGACAGACTGGAAATCACATCTGCCGGTCGTCTGCCCGAATCAATGAGCCGGGAGGAATTTTTCAATGGCATATCCATTCCTCGCAACAAAGAGCTTATGCGCATTTATAGGGATTTGGAACTGGTGGAATCACTGGGTTCCGGCATCCCCCGTATTATTAGCGCTTATGGTGAGAATTGCTTCAGGTTTACAGATAATTTCATACGAATCACTTTCCCTGTTAGTGCACAAGCCGGCACCAAGCCGGCACCAAGTAGGCACCAAGCTGGCACCAAGTTGGCATTAAGTGATATGGATAATTTTGAGAAACTGATTGTTTATTGTACGGAGACTCGCTCTGTTGTGGACATGTTGGAATTTATGGGGTTGCGTGACAGGACAAAGTTCCGCAACAAATATGTCAAACCATTGTTAGAGGAGGGGATAATAGAAATGACGATTCCTGATAAGCCCAACAGTCAGAACCAAAAATACCGTCTTACGCCCAAAGGAATTGAATGGAAAGAAATGCTTAAGAAGCAAAACGATAATAAATAGTGTGAAATATGAACCAGCAAGCATTGAAGCAGAAACTGTTAGCGAAATTCGATTTTGAGGAATGGATGCCCATACTTGAAAGCATGTTCCCGAGGATAGACTATCTGTCAAAGCCCATACAGATTGATGCCGATTTGGTGAAAAGCGGCGGGCAGATGGGCGTGATTCGTCTTGATGACGGCCGTTCGTTGGGTCTGTTCAAGTTTGAGGTGGCCGACAATATCCAGATCTCACGCAACAGGAAAGGTTTGCGGGATATTGCCATCAAGTATGTTGACCAGGATATCATTCACGGTGCGTTGGTTTTATATTATTCTGAAAAACATGCCGATTATCGTTTGACATTTGTTTCCAAGCAGACCTCCATCAATGCCGAAGGTGCATTGGAGACCAAGGCCACCGCCCCAAAACGCTACACCTTCCTGTTAGTGGCAAACGAACCATGCACTACTGCCGCCAACCGTTTGCTGGAATTGATTAACAAAAAGAAAAACGGTTCGGTATATCTGGCTGATGTCACGGAAGCTTTCTCCGTGGAACGGTTGAACAAGGACTTCTTCAAGGGATACAAAGAGCAATATTTCAAATTCCTTGATTTGATTGGCAAAGACTCAAAGGAAAACCGCGATTATGTGAAAAAACTGCTGGGACGTCTTGTCTTTCTCCAGTTTTTGCAAAAGAAAGGCTGGATGGGTGTGCCTGCAAATCGCAACGACTGGGAAGGTGGCGACAAAAGATATCTGTACAACCTCATTCAAAAGTACGAGGGCAACGACCGTTTGTTAAGCGATGTGTTGGAAGTGCTTTTTTTCAACACGCTGAACGAGAAACGGCCCGATGACATGGCCGACCCGATTTTAGGCGACAACATCAAGATTCCATACCTCAATGGCGGACTCTTCGACAAGGATGACTTGGACAAAAAAGACATTGATTTCCCTTACGCCTATTTCAAGGAGCTGATGGAGTTCTTTGGCATGTACAATTTCACCATTGACGAGAATGACCCCGACGATGCTGAAGTGGGTGTTGACCCCGAAATGCTTGGGCACATCTTTGAAAACCTGCTGGAGGACAACAAGGACAAAGGTGCATTTTACACGCCTAAGGAGATTGTGCAGTACATGAGTCAGGAAAGTATTGCCCAATACCTGAAAACCCATACCGATGAAACGATTCATCCGGCCATTGATGCGTTGATCAAGCGGAGAGTTGTGAGCGAGCTGCTGCAGAACAAGGCATCCGCCACCGCTGTTTACAGTCTGTTGCAGCAGGTGAAGGTATGTGACCCCGCCATCGGTTCCGGGGCTTTCCCGATGGGGGTTCTGAATGTGCTTTATCACGCACGGCTGTTGCTATATGGTTTCACCAAGCCCACACAGGAATTTTCACCAGCCAATGTAAAACGCGAGATTATCCAAAACAACATCTATGGCGTGGACATCGAAAAAGGTGCTGTGGATATTGCACGATTGCGGTTTTGGCTGGCATTGGTGGTGGATGAAATGCAGCCGCACACACTGCCCAACCTTGACTACAAAATCATGTGTGGAAACTCCCTCATTCACAGGTTTGCACTTGACACGCCGTTTCATAATGTCCTCAAACATTACAACAAGGAAAACAAAACCAATCTGACACTTGACGATTATCGCCAATGGGTATATGAATACACTGACATTGCAGATCATACGAAAAAGGACAGGTTCAGGAAGATGATTGATGAGATCAAGCATGCCTTCAAGACAGAACTAAGCCTGAAGGAAAAAATGAAACTGTCAAAAGCCCGTGGTGATTTGCTCTTTCTGCAGGGGAAGGACATGTTTGGGAATCCCAATGGAAGCGCTGAGGAAATCAAAAAGATGCAGAAAAAGATTAAGGAACTGGAGCAGCAGCGTGAAGAAACAGCATCCAACAAAATCTATGAGCAGGCCTTTGAATGGCGCTTCGAGTTCCCTGCACTATTGGATGAGGACGGCAATTTTACGGGTTTCGATGTGGTGATTGGGAACCCGCCGTATGTACAAGTACAAAATCAAGAAAAATATTTATATAAAGATTATCCTATAATTGAAGGTCATGTAGATTTGTATGAGTTATTTATCCAACGGGGTAATATGTTGTTAAAAAAATATGGCGTTCTTAATTACATTATTCCCAATACAATCCTTTCCAATCTGTATTCGCAACAATTGCGGAAATCGCTTATAAATGAATATGGGTTGGCGGAAATAACAAATTTTGGAATGAATGTTTTTCCAGACCAAGTAGTTCATACTTGTATTTTGAGAATGCAAAAAAATAAGGAAGTTGAAAATATTGGCGTTAAGAAATGTGTACGCACATACTTTGAAGTAGGAAATCCTTTTGATTATTTTCTTCGCAAAGAGGATATTGAATCAACACAAAATTACACATTTGATATCACTTTGAACGAAACAGAACGCAACATCTTCAAGAAAATAAATAAAAATGCTTTATTGGGAGATATTTGTTATTTGCGTCAATGCATAAAGACAGGTAACGATAAAGAATATGTTATTAAGAACAATAAAATAATGCCAGAACCATGGAAGAAAACTCTTAGAGGAAAAGGGATGGAGAGATATTTGATTCGTGAAAATGATGTTTATTTGAAGTATGGAGATTGGCTTGCAAGGAACTGGTCTAATAAAGATTTTTATGAGCGTCCCAAGATTGCAATAAGAGAAGCAGGAAAACAAATAACAGCTTGTCTTGACAATGACAACCGATATTTTTTAAGTTCTATTTATGCAATATATCCCAAGAACCAGTATTCATTAACAGATTTAAAGTTTATTTTGGGTATTTTAAATTCAACTATTGCCACATTTTATATCACAAAGGTTGCATTTGATTTAACGGAAGGTGCATTCACTAAGATGAGAACCAATCAATTGGCTCGTCTTCCTATTCCATATAATGCTAGCAAAGATGATATTGCTTCTGTTGTTGATAAAATTATGAATATCAAGAAGAATAATCCGCAAGCGGATACAAGTGGGTTGGAAAAGGAGATAGACTTTCTCGTTTACAAGCTGTACGGGCTGAGCTACGACGAGGTGCTGGTAGTGGATCCGGGGACGGGGATAACGAGGGAAAAGTACGATAAATAATAAAACCATTGTTGAAAAGTATGAAGTTTATTACATCAACAGATTTGAAGCAATGGGCTGCCACAAAAGAATGTCAACAATTGTTGCCAGAGCTTATCAAGAAATTAATTGATACATCAGTGTCAAATGTGGACAGCATATCGTTTCCTTCCGGCGATGCCACATTCATTCCTGGATGGGACGGGATTGTTTCTTGTGGTGAAAACATTGACATTGTACCCGCCGGTATCTCATTATGGGAGTGTGGAGCGACTGATGATGTACATGGGAAAATAAATCGTGATTTCAAGAAACGTGATGATAACCCATTGGGATATGACAAAAAGGAATCTACGTTTGTGTTCGTAACACCTCAAATATGGGAAGGTGTAGAAGAATGGAGGCAAACACATGGTGAAGGATGGAAAAAAGTTGTCGTATATACGGCTATTGAACTTGAAAGATGGATAGAAAAAAATCCAACTGTTGGAATGTGGTTGGCAATGATGCGCCACAAACTACCTTCTGGCGGGTGTGTACTTCCTGAACTCTACTGGGATAAATGGGCACAGGGTAAATCGTTCAAGCTGCCAATTGAAATAATTCTACATGGTAGAAGCGAAGCACAGAACAAAGTAATTGAGACTTGCACAAATGGTGGGTCTATTATTCTTCAATCTTTAACTCAAGATGAAGGAATTGCTTTTGCCATTGCCACATTGATGGCGAATAAAAATGATATCTTATTGGACAAGGCTATTGTGGCCACAGAAAAGAATGCATATGAGGATCTCGTTGAACACTATGACAGTCTTATTGTTATAACAACTATTACCGAGGGGGTTCATTATTCAACCAAACGCGGACATGTCATCATAATCATCTCAACGCCAGCAGACAGTTTCAAGAATGCAATTCAATTACCAAGAATTGAGAGAGAAGGCTTTATCTCTTCCGCTGTGAAAATGGGTATTGATGAGGCAAAAGCAAGAGCATATGCAACTGATACTGCCCGTGATATAAATGTTTTTAGAAGACGACTTGGAATAGCGATAGAAAAACCGAAATGGACCAATTCTATCACCGAGTTATTTCCTGCTATTATGGTGGGGAAATGGAACGCCTCTTGCCCCGGAGATAGGGAAATAATAAAGAAACTTGCGGGAATGGAATATGAGCAATTTGAAATATTGTTATCCAAACATGTTGAAGACGAAGATTCTCCACTATTGCATCTCGCTCCTTTGTGGCGAATTCAATCTCCTTATGAAGCGATTGAATATACATTGAACTCGAAATCCATACCAAGTTCATTTTTTGACACCTACAAAGACATTTGTCTTGAATTAATCAAAGATGATGATGCCGAAGCTGTTGAGAAGCTTGAAGAGAACGAATTCCGTTTTCACAAATTCAATCAAAAATATTCAAATACAATAAAAGAGGGCATTTTCCAGAATCTTTGCCTCCTTTCAGTATTGGACAATTCTGAAGATAAAGAAGTTGCACAATGGGTTGACACCACGATAACACTAATGTTAAAAGACTGGAATTTTGCCAGATTTCTATCAAACAAACATTTTCTTACGTCCTTGGCTGAAGCATCACCAAATAGTTTTTTAAACTATGTAGAACACATACCTCAGGAACATCTTGACAATATCTTTTTGCCAAGAAAGAAGTCGTTATCTCTATCAGAGTGGAATATATCATTCACCGAACTGCTTTGGGCATTAGAACTTCTGGCATGGGACTCAGAATATTTAAACCGTGTAACACGACTGCTTTTGAGATTTACAAAGTATGCAAATGAAAGTAACTACGAAAACAGACCCATTAATTCGTTATATAACATATATAGATTCTTCTTACCACAAACATATGTCTCATTTGATGATAGAATGGCCATATTGGAAATGTTGTCTGAAAAAAACAAAAAAAGTATTTTTATTCTATGCAAAAGAATATGTGAATCCCTAAGTGCTGGTAGCATACTGGCGCCAACCGTCCATTTCAAGTGGAGAATGTTTGGTTTGTTAGAATCTCATAAAGGCTGTTTATGTCCAACACTTTCAGAGTTTAACAGAACAATAAACCTTATGTTACGGTGTTGTGATTATACTGGGGATTCTATTTCAGAATTAATCACTCTTTCTTCCAATGCAAATATGGAGCATGGGCGAACTCCAATACTCAATGCCATAAAACAACATTTGGCCAAGGTTGATGACAAACAGGCAATAGTTGATACTTTGAGAAAAGAAATCACCCAACATAAGCAATTTGAAGGTGCCAAATGGGCATTAAGTGAAACGGAACTAAAACCATATCAGGAACTGTTTGATATGATTGAACCTCAAGATATTCTTCTCAAACATGCTTGGCTATTTGAGAATTACTATGCACAACTACCACGCAAAAGGAGCCGTGATTCAAGGGAAGAGCATGAGGCGCAAGAAAAGATACGTCTTGAAGCCTTACGGGAAATAGTTCAGAACAAGGGGCAAAAAGGTTTGTGGGATTTAGTACAAATAGTAAAGTGCCCTGAGAGCATGGCTAGAAGTATTGTCTCATTATTTGATGACAAATTGACTAATGAAGTTCTTGATAAATATAAATCATGTGAACTCACTGAAAGTTTTACCAAATCCTATTTGGCCGCTTTGTATAATAAAGATGTTCAACGATATTTGAATTGGGCAAAAGAAATTACGTTTAAAGGGGATAATTTAGCCGTTGTTTTATATGCACCAGGATATATTACTGCTTTGGCGGATATTGCAGAAAGCTCCGATGAAATCAAACGTTGTTATTGGGAAAACATTCAAGTTGGAATATTGACAAAGGATGATATTGATAGAGTTATCAGAGAATTGAAAAGTATCAACCGATATTCGGAAGCTATAGAGATAATTAGTTCTGATAGAGAAAACATTCAAATACCAGATATATAGATTGTAGAAGTCCTATATGATTATATTACCAATGATCCTGTACAGAATAGACCTATTGATATGATCCATATCTCTTCTATCTTGGAGAAACTCGACAAATCTGAAGATTCAAATGTGATAAAACCGTTGGTATTTATAGAATTCGTACTATTTAGACAACTTGAACATAGCGTTGACATCAATGAATTGAGATTATCTAAAGAATTATCCAGAAGTCCAGAATTATTGATGCAATTAGTGGAGTTGGCGTATTTGCCAGACGATAGAAAGGTCGAAAAAATAGAAAATATGGCGTTAGAAAACAAAGAGTTGCTTTCAGAATGCGCATTACATATTCTACATTACGGACATGGTGTTGTTTCCTTCAATAATGACGAAGGCATGTTTGATGGCAACTATATGAAATACTATATAAATCAATTATACAAATTGGCAAAAGAAAGGAAAAGAACAAATGTGATTGACTATATTGTTGGTGACATACTGGGTGAAATACCGCGAGATGAGAGCTATCCCCCAACAGCTTTATGCGAAATACTGGAGGATCTAAACAACGATATAGTTGACAACATAATAAGCACAAAAATTTACAATAGTAGAGGAGTTTCTGTTCGAGCTTGTAATGAAGGTGGGGATCAAGAGCGGTTAATCGTATCGATTTTTGAAAGTTACAAAAATAATACTGGTGCGTTAACTTTTTGATTTTTCTTGTAATATATTGATAATTTATAATTTATAGCGTTCTTTGACAAAATCGATTTGAAATTCTTTCGTTTCTTACAGGTGTTATAATCTGTAAGAGATGAATTCAGGCAAAT
>JAEEGL012343460.1_pt1 | contig 11897 bp, 12 predicted proteins | sample 9134231 | NCBI WGS metagenome assembly JAEEGL01 (sample SAMN16246548, study PRJNA631951) | gut metagenome | biome: gut microbiome; feature: rumen; material: fiber-attached | host: Bos | place: Iran: Karaj | collected 2018-10 | reverse complement strand
GTTAGTGTTAAAGCTTTAGACTTAAAGAATAAGCATTATAACGTTGAATACAATAAAGATATTAATCCAATATTAATTTATGAAGCAAATGGACACTTAGACTTATATGATAAGAATGCTGAATATAATGTAACTTTAGAAGCTAAAAATAATAATGGAAGGTATGGTATCTATATATCAGGTAAACCTATTAAATCAGATGGACAAGTACATTTTACGGGTATGACTAAAGATAGTAATGAAATAGAAATTAATTACGATATCGTAGTTAATATTTCTAGAAATACTACTAACGTTACTAAAACATATAATGCTGTTGCTGGTACTAATGTAGGTAATATTCTTGTTTATCAAGTTACTGGATCTGATACATTAAAAGCTGTTAATACATCACAAAATGGTGTTACGTTAAAAACAGCTAATGTTAATGGTAAATATGGATTATATTTAATGGGAACACCTACTCAAGGTGGAACTATTCATTTCACTGGTAAAACAATAAATGAAAGTAATACTTATACTATTGAATATGATATTACGATGAATGTTGCTAATAAAACAAGAGAAGTTATTGAAGTAACTAAAACATATAATGGTACTATTAATAAATCTATTGGTGATAAATTAGTTTATCAAACAGATAGTGGTAAATTAGGTAGTGTTAACGTAACAAAGAATGGATTAACTCTTAAAACAGATACTGATGGATTGCGTCTTTCAGGTACTCCAACACAAGGTGGCGTTGTTAACTTTAATGGAACAGTATATGAAGGTGACTCTTATACAATTCAATATAATGTAACAATTAATGTACCTAATCCTAATAAACCTCAAAAGAAAGTAGAAAAACTATATAGTGCAGTCTTAAATAAAGACATTGGTAAAGTATTAGTTTATGAAAGTACTAAATCATTACCTGATTTTGAAAAGACTGATAAAGGTATCACATTAAAAACAGAAACAATTGAGGGTAAAACAAAAATATATTTATTAGGTAAACCAAATGAAGAAGGTAAAGTAATCTTCTCTGGAAGTGTTGATGAAGGTGATCGTGATGTTATCTATTACATCATCATCAATATAGCTAATAAAGCAACTACAACAACTAACTCTACTACTAATTCAGGAACTTCAAATAATGCAGGTAGTAGACCAAGTAGTAATAGTGGTAGTAATAATAATACTACAAAACCAGAAACTCCAAAAGAAACTGAAGAACCTGGTTTAGTTGAAGAAGAAACAATTGTTGAACAATCACTAGATGAAACTCCAGAACCACCTAAAGAAGATATTTCAACTAATGAACATGATGCAACTACTGATACTTCTGATAAAACTGAAAAAGTAGAAGAAAAGAAAGAAGAAAAGAAAAATAATATCTTAATTCCTGCTATTATAGGTGGAGTATTAATAGTCGGTATTCTAGCTGGAATAACAATAATGAATAATAAAAAGAAAAAAAGTCTAAATAATTAGACTTTTTTATTTGTCTTTAAAATCAGTTTCTGGTATTAAACTTTCAAATATTTCTTCAAGTTCACTTTTAACATTTCGATAATTATCAGGCCACATCATATAACCACTTGCACTAATACTATCTCCATCTTTGGTATCAAGTGAAAAACTAAATGAATTACCATCTAAAACATTCTGATCAGACTTTTTAAAACCATCCCATTTAGAGACTTTATACTTGTTTAATACATTTAATACTTCTTCTATCTTTTCATCACTTATAGGGTATGTTTTAGCCTCTTCATCAGGGTATCCATTAGGTTTAATTGTAATAGTACAAGATTCTTCACATTTAATGTCATAATTGTTATATGCATACATTGCATAACCAACAGAATAAGAATAATGCAAATTCTTAAGATTTTTTATTTCTTTAGAAGATTCAACTGGATCTTTCTTTTTATTAATTAAACAAATAACTAAAACTACCCCAATTATTATTACAATACCAATAATTATACTTACTATATATTTTGTTTTCATACTATTTCCTTTCTTAAGACTTTACTATCATCTATTTCAACTAATCTATTCTCTATTAAATCAGGATAATTAGTAATAAAGATAATATCATTATAATCTTCCCCTACTATTTCAAGAATATTATCAAGTTCACTTATACTATCTATGGTCCATAAAGATATCTTTTTACCTTTTGATTTTAATAATTCATATAATTCTTTATCCAATAATTTATAGTTTAGACCAATATAATCAAATTCATCTATATATTTAAAAAACGATTTATCACTTACTAATAACTGACATACAAAATTTGTATGTTCTTTTATATACTTAAGTCCTTCATAGTTTGAACTTTGAATTATTATTTTTTCTTGATCTATATCTTTTAATTCTTCTATTAAAGCATCACACAATGTTATTATTTCATTACCAAATTTAACATCAAGTAATACTATCTTATCACCACAATATTCTAATCCTTTAGATAAACCAACTATATAATATGCTTTATTATATAAACCATTACTTCTTTCTCTTTTTAGTTGATTTTCTTGAGTACCAAACAAATTCCATCTAGCTACTGTACCACTATTCCAAAATATTTTATTAGTTACTTCATCATAATTTGAAAATGAAATAACAACCGAATTTGAACTAGATATGATCTTATCATCGTGTGATAAAACAAATTTATGATCTTTAGTCATTCTAACATCTATTTCAATAAAATCAATATAAGGTTTTTCACTTGCTAATTGTATAGCTTCTCTAGAATTCTCAATCTCAAGAGATGAAAAACCTCTATGAGCAGCTATTAAATAATCATCACTAACAATATTATCAACTGAACTTATATAATTACTATAATCTCTTTGTTCTTTTTTTAATATTGTATATGTTATACCTGATGCTGCTATAGCAATAGCAGTAGTAAATATAGCAATCTTAGCAATCTTTTCTTTTTTCATTTGAACACCTTCTTTAATCAAAAAAAAGGATCTAATAAAGGTCCCTATTTTATTCGGCATCAACAAATTCAAGAGAATTCATCAATTGTTCCATTGTCTTAAAATTCTCATCTGTTTTGTTTCCATAAAATTCTAGTATATATGCATCATTATGATATTGCGCATAATAACTAACAAATGTAGTACCGCCACCACCATCTTCAATAAAACGGAATTTATAAGTATTAACTTCATATATTTCCCTTTTATTCATATTTGGTTTTAAGTCATTAATGTTTTTATTTTTGCGATAACTAATTTGAATAGAATAATCAAAAAATTTATATAACTTGCTTTGATAATTAACATTATCCATATTATTAGTAACATCCTTATAACCAGTTGGTTCTGTATATTTCATATCACCAATTCTAGTTACTACTACTTCTTTAGTATCACCAATGTCCTCTTCTTTTGTATTATCTTTTCCACACCCCGTAATTATCACTAAAGAGGTTAATATAATCATTATAAATAAAAGATTCTTTTTCATATTACCTCCAACATCACCTATTATAGCAAAAATGTTTTAAAAATCTATAATTTATTAGTAAAAAAATAATAATTTTTTATTTCTCTAATAATTCAGATAATATTCTAGCACTAATACCAATATTATCATTACAAATTCTTCCATTTCTTATTAATTCACCACATTTTAAATAACCGAATTGTTCAATGAATTTTTGTTCAAAAATTGGTATTAAATCTTCTCTTTTTAATTCAGATAAAATACTAGTACAAGTAAGTAAGGCTCCACACTTTCCATCAATACTTCTTGGAGCAGGATAATCACTTCCTAGTTTATAATCTTCTCTAAATGCTTCATGAATTGAATAAGAACAATTATTTCCTTCTTTATGTATACGTCTTGCTATTTCTTCATATTTATTCATAGTATCACCACAAACATTATACATAATAAAACGCAAAAAAGGAAAGTATTAACTTCCCTTATTTTACTAAACTTTTCTTAATTACGAATCCCATTAAGGCAAGACTACTAAATATACCACTCATAGCAATATATTTACCAGTATTATCTTTTGTATTATCTACAATTGTAGTTGTTCTTTCTTTAACTACAACTGGTTCCTTAACTTCTTCTTTAATTTCTTCTTTTTTAGTTGTTTCAACTGGTTGTTTTTTAGTAACTACTTTAGTTGTAGTTACTGTATTATTATTCTTTTTAGTTTCTGGTTTCTTTGTTTCTTGTTGTTTAGGTGTTTCTTGTTTTTGTTCAGGAGCAGGTGTTTCTTCTTTTTTTTCTTCTACTAAATTACCACCTGTAGATTCATAAAAGAATTTAACTGTTACTGAACCTTCTTTAAATGTACCGTTATTTGGTCCTTCAACTCTAACATATTTATATCCATCAATAGTTGGAGGGTTAATATAATATTTAGCACCTACTGTACCAGATCTACCATCTGTACATTTAGATAATTTATTACCTTTTGTATCATAACAAGATACTTTAACAGTACCTTCTTTTTTGTTACCATTTGTTTGATATACAAACGCAATAATGTTTTCACCTTCATCACAATATGTAGAATCAACACTTGAGTTTGGATCATAAGTATAACCACTAATAGCTGGAGCTTTAGCAGTATAGTTTGTACCTACTGTACAAGTAGCATAACTTACTTTTTGACCAACTGGATGTTGGTTAATATCGTTATAATAAATTGTTACTTTACCTGTTGCAGCATGAACTGTTTCTGTGTTAATAAAAAATAGTATAAAAATTATAGCAAAGAATAAAATAGTACCTAATTTTCTCATTTTTCAAAACCCCTCTTTTTTACGTCTTACATTATATCATAAAATGCTTGAAAAGTCAAGAAAAACGAGGTTTTGGATAATAAAAAAGACTTGAAAATCAAGCCTTTGGTAACTCCCAATGATAGTGTGCAGCAAGTAGTCTTAAAATGAAAATAATACCTGCACTAATTAACATAGATGCAAAACTTCCAACTAAGTTCCATAATACTACACATATGATTGCACCTATTAAAGCAGCATTTGCATAAAAGTGTTTAGTGAAGATATATGGACGATTTCCTGCAAGTACATCACGAAGTACTCCACCACCCACTCCAGATAAAACACCAACAAATACTAATAAGAAATAATTATCATGATATCCTGCATTAATAGCTGTTTGAACACCAATTACAGTAAATAACCCTAAACCCAATGAATCAGTAGTAAACATTAAATTATCATATATTTTTTCATTTTCAGGTAATTTAATTTTCTTTCTAATTAAGAAAAAGCATAATGATGTAACTATCGCAATAATAGCAACTCTTGGATTTTGAAATGACATAGGTGGTGTTATATCAAGTATTAAATCTCTTATTACTCCTCCACCAATACTAGTAGTTAAACCCATTATTGTTACACCAAATAAATCCATCTTTTTCTCTATGGCTACAAGTGCCCCTGATATTGCAAATGCAACTACACAAATTGATTCTATTATAATTAAAAAAGTGTCCATGATTAATCACCTAACTAATCATAACACTTTATTTTTTATTTATCTATAAATAACTATTTTTTCTTTTGACTAACCATCCATTTAATTAAATCTTCTCGTTTAAAGACAGTTTCTGTTATATCATGCTTACCACTTTTAATAATGGTTACTTTTGCATTACCACCAAGTGTATTAATATTATTAGCATGTCTTTCAATATCTCGATAATCAGTAATACTATCTAGTTCACCATGGAAGAACCATATTGGTATATGAGTTAGTTTATCATCATATAATTGATATAAAATACCGGAACCTATTACCATACAAGAGAATAAGTTTTTATATTGCGCAGCCATACGATAAGCTCCTCTTGATCCACTACTTCCACCTGATACAATAATACGGCTACTATCTATATTGTAGTTCTTAATAATGTAGTTTATCAATTCATATGTCTTTTCCATACGAGCATCTGTTCCAAAATCATCTGTACTATCAACATGTGGAGCAATCATATAGAATGGGAAATCAGCACCATTAGAGATAAAATTTGGATAAGCATAATCATTAACACTATTTAAACTCTTTCTTCCACCATCACCATGAAAGTAAACAAGTAGTGGCATCTTATCTCTTGCACTATGTTTTGGTGTATATAACCAATATTCATATTTTTTACCACCTGATGTTGTGAATACTTTACTTGTATAACTTCTTTGAATGGTTGTTGATTTATCTACTACACGACAATTAATTGTTGTTTTATTATCTGCTCTATCATAAATTGTTACACTTGATGTCTTATCCATCGTATCAATAGTTAATTTAGATTCTATTTTAATATCTGTTTTATTCTTTCCATACTTATATTCATAACCTTTAATAGCTCCATTATCAGTTGCATTAACACTTATTACTGCTCCTTTATCATTTAGAACCATTTCACATTCACCACTAGGTTTTTCTGTATCTATGTTGTTAACTACAGCATTATATATAAAATTATTATCATGGTTATCATAAATAACAAATTTATATGTTCCATTCTTACTAACTTTATAAGAAATATTCTTTTCTGTTGTCTTAGAACCATTAGGTAATACTATATAACTAAAATTATCTGTTGTTACATTGATTAATATTTCATTCTCTTTAACTAATTCATCATATTTAAGACTACCAGTGAAATCAAATGAATATACAATTACTTTTCTTGTCCTTTCTTTAGTAACACCATTACTATTAGTTACTTGATATTTAAGTTCATAATTACCATCTTTAGTATTATTAACATTTCCTGATTTAATTACTTTATTTGTAATATTACCATCTATTTTATCTATGGCATCATAACCTGGATCAACAAATTCTTTACCATTTAACAAATAGAAATTAGGAGTTCCTTTAAGGAAGAATACAAAGTTTATATTTGTTCTAGTATCTACTACTTTAACTGTTCTCTTTAAACTATTAGATAGTATTCCTACTTTAATGGAATATGTTATTGCATAATCACCAATTGTATTAATATCAACATTACTATCTACTTTAACTTCATCATGTAAGTCATTGTCACCATCTTTATATACGTAACCAGGATCATCCCATTTATCACCTAAATTAATTAGTATTTCATTACTACCAATTAGGTTAAAGGTTCTACTTTCTAACTTACTAATATTGAAATAATAAGCTAGACCTAGACTCACTAAAATAATAGTTATAATTATGATTACAATCGATAATTTATTTTTCATACTACCTTCCTATTATATATTATAACATAATTATTTTTTGTGTTATACTTATCTCGAGGTGTATTTATGCTAAATATTAAAACAAATTCAAAAGAAGTTAAAAACGGAGATACTTTTATAGCTTTATCTAATATGCATCATGATGGCCATGATTATATAGAGGATGCTATTAAGAATGGAGCTACTAAAATAGTTGCTATGCATGGTAATTATTCTGTAGAAACAGAGATAGTAGATGATACAAGAAAGTACTTAGAAGATTATTTATATAATAATTATTATCCCAAAATTAAAGAAATGACTCTAATAGGTTTAACTGGTACTAATGGAAAAACTACTACATGTTTCTTAATTTATCAAATGTTAAATAAACTTAATATTCCCTGTGCCTACATTGGAACAATAGGTTTTTATTATAAAGATTATAAACGTGAACTAAATAATACAACACCAGAGATTGATACCTTATATGACATGTTAGTAGAAGCATATGATAATGGAATTAAATATGTAGTTATGGAAGTATCTAGTCACGCTTTAAAATTAGATAGAATTAAAGGACTAGAATACGATGCTGTTGGTTTTACTAATCTAACTCAAGATCATTTAGACTTCCATCCATCTTTTGATGATTATCGTGAGTCTAAAGAGAAACTATTTAGTTTAACAAGAAATAAAAAGATTGCTGTTATTAATGGCGATGATCCAAGTTACCAAACCTTTGTTAAAGAAGGAAATCATAATGTAATTATTAGTAAGAATAATGGTGATTGCATAATAACTAATGAAAAATATAGTCATACAGGAACTGACTTTAGTTTCAAATATGAAGATAAAGACTATAACACTCATATTAATATGGTTGGTGATTATAATGTTTATAATTATTTAACATCATTATTAATATTAACTAATCTTGGTTTTAATATTAATGAATTACTTGAATTAAATAAAGATTTATCTGCACCATCAGGTAGAATGGAAATAATACCATATAAAAATAATAGTATCTTTGTTGATTATGCTCATACACCAGATGCTATTAAAAATGTCCTTGATACCGTCAATAAATTTAAAGAAGGTAAAGTAATCACAATCTGTGGTTGTGGTGGTGATAGAGATAGAACAAAAAGACCTATTATGGGCCATATTGCAGAAGAAAATAGTGATTATGTAATTCTTACTGATGATAATCCAAGAACAGAAGATGAAACAAAAATCATGGCTGATATCTTAGAAGGGGTTAAACTTGATAATCATGAAGTAATTTATAAAAGAGATGAAGCAATAAGACATGGTATTGATATGTTAGTAGATAAAGATATCTTATTAATTCTAGGTAAAGGTCATGAAGATTATCAAATAATAGGTACTACTAAACATCATTTTAGTGATCAAGAAGAGGTAAAAAAATATATTAATGAAAAATAAAAAGAAGTAATCAAATTACTTCTTTTTTTGTATAATCTTTTCAATATTATAATCCGTACAAAGACTATCATCATTATAATCAGGATCAAAGGATTTTAGTCAAATATAAACACTGTTTATAGTGTTTTATATTCTTTTATTATTAATTCCATTTCATTTATTAAATCTTTAATATCATCATTAAGATTCCAAACGGCATCTTCTGATAAGACACCTGCTTTTACTTTAGGAATCTTATCTTTTTCATATGCTTCTTTATCTTTAAACCAATTCTTACTTCCATAATACTTGTTTAATAAATTAAGATTTTTTTTGTTTTCTCTAAACTTCTTTAATACTTCTTCTAATTCTTTAATATTCTTTTCAATATTATCTAATCTTTCTTCATTCTTATTTATTCTATCAATCATATTTGCCTCTTTAAATATTATAACAAAAAAAAGAGATTTCTCTCTTCTTTTTGTTATTTACAAGTTAAACTTTGTTGTTCAGCAGCTTTGATGAATTCTTCTTTAGATACACCGATCATATCTTCTTCATCTTCTGCTGGGAAGTTTTCGATAGTAACTGTTTTTCCACTACATTTTACTACCATATCTTTAGCTTCATCTCCAGCCATAGTTTTAACTAATTCCATAGTTTGGCAAGTAGTTTTAGCAGTTGCATCATCATCAAATGACATTTCAACATCAACTCTACTTACTTTGTTATCAGTTAAATATGCATAGTATGTAGCTTTTGCTTTAATTCCGCCTTCTTCCATTTCTCCTGTACATGTGATATCAGCTTTTTTACCACATCCAGTTAAAACAACTAGAAATAATGCACAGAACACTACAAATAGATATTTTTTCATTCGTCCTCCTTAATTCAATTTTATCATTTTAAGAACTCAAATTCAATAAAAAAACTCCTATTGGAGTTTATTTATTTATTTTGTAAATATTCTTCAAAAGTAATACCTTTATCCATTATTTCTTTTGCAATTTCTGGACTATCAATATATCTAAAATGCCATACTTCAGCACCATATCCAGTAATATCTTCTTTTCCTACTGGATATCTTAAAATAAATCCATATTTAGCCAACTTTTCATGTACTTTAGAGAAAATTTCAGTTTCAGCAGTCATATCATCATTATCATCTATGATTTCGCCATTTTTAACAATTTTAACATCTACTGCTAATCCTGTATGATGTTCACTAGTTCCTGGAACTGCTACATATTTTTGAGCATATTCAAGACCTTTTTCTTTTTCAAATTCATCCCATATTTCTTGTTGTCTTTTAACAGTACGATATGTACTATCTAATTCAATAATAATATGATCTTTAAGACAATCTTGTCTTAATTTTTCATATGCTTCTGCAGTTTTCTTTTCTACTTGATATGTTTCATCAAGACCAGTATAAACATCAACTAATTCAATTCTTGATTCCCAATCCTCTGGTAACTTATTTTGTTTGTTAACAAGAATCATATAATCTGTTTTACTTTCTTCTTTTTCTTCTTTTTTGCATGCAGTTAAGGTAAAAATACATGCAAGTACTATAGTAGCTAATAATAATTTTCTAACTTTCATAAAGTCTCCTTTCGCCATTTATTCTAACAAATCTTTTTTTTTAAACGTTTTTTTCTTTTTTTAATTATAAAGATAATCAATGTAATTATAATTAGAATAATTATTAAGACTATATACCAATAATGAAGTAACAATTTTAATAAATCCATTTTTATTTCTGTATTTAAAATAACATCTTCACTACTTAGTAATTCATTATCGTAATAATAATTAATAGTTCCAATCTTTTTATCTTTTTTATCTAAAAAACTTAATTCTTCTTTACCACTATATTCTATTTTTATTTTATCTTTATCATAATCACTAGGTAGATACTTTTTAACTTCAATTGTAGATTTAATATCATAATTCTCAATCTTACTAAGTTTAACGGGAATTGTTTTTATTAAATCATCTTTATTAACTAATATTTGATAGTTATAATTACTTATTAAAAATCTTATTAAGTTTAGACTATCCGTAATATTATTATATTTGCCATCATATGTAGCTTTTAAGACAATAACAATCATTTGGTGACCATTTATATCAGATAGACTTGATAAGCAATAGCCTGCCTTTTTTGTATGGCCTGTCTTACTACCTAAAATAATACTAGTATCTAGTTTATTACCAGGATTATATCAATATAATGTTGATTTTACTTTTAAACCATTTGTCAATGTATAATCACGAGTCATATATATTTGTTTAAATAAATCATTTGATAATGCATAAACTAGTAATTTACGAACTTCTTCTACAGTTGAATAATGATTTTCGACATCCAAACCTGTTACATTAACAAAATGCGTATTAGTTAATCCTATTCTTTTAACTAAATCATTCATCTTATTAACAAAGTTATCAATAGATCCAGAAGTTAAGATAGCAAGTGAATTAGTTGCGTCAGCTCCACTTGGTACCATTGATGCATACAATAGATCTCGATAAGTAACAACATCTCCTGCTTTTAATCCTGCTGTACTTGCAATATTACTAACAGTATTTAACATACCTTGGGTTATTGTTACTTTCTCATCAAGATTTTTAATATTCTCTATTGCAGTTATCGTTGTTGCTATCTTTGTAAGTGAGGCAATATATACTTTATCTTTATTCCCCACTTCATATAATACTTTATTTTCTGTTAAATCATATATTTCAACTATTTTAGAATTAGTACTAGGATATTCAAGACCATTAACATATATAGGTATTAAAAGAAATAGAAAAACTAAAATGTAATAATATCTTTTCACTAACTCACACCCTTTAATCTATATTAAATTCAAGAAATTATAATGTCTTCCAATCATTATTAAAATTATTAATGAAATATTAATCAATAATATCAATGCAATATGACTTTTTCTCTCTTGTACTAAATTTGCAACAAATTCACGAATTAAAGCATTAGTATAGAAATACCATTTAGTTTTACTACCCATACCTTCACAATCAAGACCTTGTTCATTAGCTATAACACCACTTCTAAAAACATGATAATTAGTTGTAGAAAAACTAATTTTAGCATCTTTGTTTACTTCTTCTATTTTATTTTTAGAAAATTTCATATTTTCAATAGTATTTTTAGATTTATCTTCAATCATTATTTGATTTTCTTTTATACCTTTACTCATCAAATACTTCTTTATAGCTATAGCT
>JAEEGL010947285.1_pt1 | contig 11897 bp, 7 predicted proteins | sample 9134231 | NCBI WGS metagenome assembly JAEEGL01 (sample SAMN16246548, study PRJNA631951) | gut metagenome | biome: gut microbiome; feature: rumen; material: fiber-attached | host: Bos | place: Iran: Karaj | collected 2018-10 | reverse complement strand
TCTGGCCATGACCGCCGCCATCCGCAAACACATGGCAGAGCATCCCGACCACTTCGACCCGCGCCAGTATCTCAAACCTGCCCGCGAGAGCATGAAGAAGATGTACATCCACAAGATTGTCAACGTCCTCGGCTCCAACGACAAACTCTAACAGTGTTTTAACTGACAACAAAGAGCGCACTTCGACACACCGAGGTGCGCTTTTTCTTTGCCATTAGGACGTAGTATTTGATATTTTCAGCAAGACGCTTGCCGCTTCGCGCGGAAGTTACTTTTTATTCTGTGAAGGATTACGCCAACTTTCGTCAGCGTTCTTATATTGTCGCATATTTGTCCCCAACGTTCCTCAGTGCGCCTTCAGGGCTCGATGTTGCGTCGTTCTTTATCTTATCGTTTTTCGATATGTTTCCCTCGTTTTTCCCTTTGGGAAAGGGAAAACGAGTGGAAAACGATCGAATAACGATCGAATAAATGACGGCGCTTGATGGTTGCATCGACGACTGAATATTGTCTTGGAGGGCTTTTTTTCCATGACCAATTCTGTTTTTTCGTTTTATTTTCGTATTTTTGCAGATGGCAAGGGTATGCCCGTATGCCAAGAAAACAGCTATTGCTGTACACGTTACGTGTGCGGCAGGTGGGTGTATGGGGCTTGAATACCGCCTTCAAAACACGATTTGACAATGATAAAGATACACGGCGCGCGCGTCAATAATTTGAAGAACATCTCTGTCGATATCCCGCAGGGGAAGCTGGTGGTCATCACCGGCCTGAGCGGAAGCGGCAAGTCGAGCCTGGCCTTCGACACCCTCTATGCCGAGGGACAGCGACGCTATGTGGAGAGCCTTTCGAGCTATGCACGCCAGTTTCTCGGCCGCATGGCCAAGCCCGAGGTGGACTTGATCGAGAACATCGCCCCGGCGGTGGCCATCGAGCAGAAGGTGAACACGAGCAATCCGCGCTCGACGGTCGGCACCTCGACAGAGCTGTATGAATACCTCAAGCTGATGTTCGCCCGCATCGGGCGCACTTATTCGCCGGTGTCGGGCGTGGAGGTGAAACGCCACTCGGTGAGCGATGTGGTGGACTATGTCTTCACCCATCCCGAAGGGACCCGGATTACCATTTTCGCCCCGCTGCTGACAAGCAAGGAGCACCCCCTGCGCCCCCAGCTGGAGATGCTGCACCAGGAGGGCTTTATGCGCGTGGCGGTGAAGGGGACTGTCGTCCGCATCGAGGACTATCTGGCCTCGGGCGCTGCCGACCCGGAGTCCGGCCTGACGACCGACGACGTGACACTGCTGGTGGACCGCATTCAGGTACACGCCAACGACCCGGTGTCCGGGCTGACGATTGACGACCAGACAGCCCGCGTGGCCGAGTCGGTGCAGACAGCCTTTTTCGAGGGGCGCGGCAGCTGCATTATCCATTCCGAGCAGCCCGACGGCAGTGCGAGCGAAACACGCCATTTCTCCAACCGCTTCGAAGCCGACGGCATCACTTTCGAGAAACCCAACCCCAATTTCTTCAGCTTCAACAACCCCTACGGGGCCTGCCCCACCTGCGGCGGCTACGGCTCGGTGATAGGCATTGACGAAGACTTGGTGGTGCCGAACAAGAGCCTCTCCATCTACGACGACGCCGTGATGTGCTGGCGCGGAGAGAAGATGTCGGAATGGAAGAACCATTTCATACGGCTTTCCACCAAGCTCGATTTCCCGATACACACACCCTACTGCGAACTGACACCGGAGCAGCACGACCTGCTGTGGCACGGCAGCGGCTCGTGGGAGGGCATCGACGGTTTCTTCAAATGGGTGGAGGAACAGGGCTACAAGATTCAGTACCGGGTGATGCTGTCGCGCTATCGCGGCAAGACGGCCTGTCCCGACTGCCGCGGCACCCGCCTGAGAAAGGATGCGGAGTATGTGAAGGTATGCGGCCGCTCCATCACCGAGTTGCTGGCCATGCCCGTGACCGACTTTGCCGGATGGCTGGAGAGCATCGCCAGCGAGGCTCCGGCAGAAGAGAGCCGCAACGGAATGCCTACCACTCTCACCGCCCACGAACGCGAGGTGGTGCGGCGGCTGCTCATAGAGCTCAACCACCGCGTGGGCTACCTGCTCGATGTGGGGCTCGGCTACCTGTCGCTCAACCGCCTTTCCAACAGCCTGAGCGGCGGCGAAAGCCAGCGCATCAATCTGGCCACCTCGCTGGGCAGCTCACTGGTGGGCAGCATGTATATCCTTGACGAGCCTTCCATCGGCCTCCATTCGCGCGACACCGACCGCCTGATCCGCGTGCTGAAACAGCTGCGCGACCTGGGCAACACCGTCATTGTGGTGGAGCACGACGAGGACATCATGCGCGCAGCGGACTACATCATTGACATCGGCCCCGGAGCCGGACGCATGGGAGGAGAAGTGGTCTTTGCCGGAACACCTGACGAACTGGTGACGAAGGCCTCGGAGACATCGCTCACCGCACAGTACCTCACCGGCAAACTGACCATCCCGCTGCCCTCTTCGCGCCGCCGCTGGCGCGACCGGATAACAGTGAAGAGCGCTTTTGCCAACAACCTGAAACATGTGACCGTTGACTTCCCCCTTGGGGTGCTCACAGTGGTCACCGGCGTGAGCGGCTCGGGCAAGTCGTCGCTGGTGAAGAAAGTACTGTTCGACGTGCTGCAGAAACGCTTCGAGGGGGTGACGGACTATGTGGGGAGCTGCGCCGGTGTTTCGGGTGATTTGGGTCGCATCAGCGGCGTGGAGTTTGTGGACCAAAACCCCATAGGCCGCTCCACACGCAGCAATCCTGCCACCTACATGAAGGCCTACGACGAGATACGGCAGCTCTATGCCGAGCAGCCCTTGGCACAGGCCCGCGGCTACAAGCCCGGCTATTTCTCGTTCAACACCGAGGGCGGCCGCTGCGAGGTGTGTGAAGGCGAGGGTTACGTCACCGTCGGGATGCAGTTTATGGCCGACCTCCACCTGGTGTGCGAAGAGTGCCACGGCACCCGCTTCAAGGAGGAGACCCTCGAGGTGCTGTACAACGGCAAGAATATTTCGGAGGTGCTTGACATGACCGTCGATCAAGCCATTGAGTTTTTCAGCGGCCAGAACGCCATTGTCAACCGACTGAAGCCTCTGCAGGACGTGGGTTTAGGCTACCTGAAACTGGGTCAGTCGTCCAGCTCGCTGAGCGGAGGCGAGGCCCAGCGCGTCAAACTGGCCTCCTATCTTGTGCGCGGCGAGAGCACCAGCACCAAGCTGTTTATTTTCGACGAGCCCTCCACAGGCTTGCATTTCCACGACATCCAGAAACTCCTGTCGGCGTTCAACAGCCTCATTGAGCGCGGCCACAGCATCATCGTGATAGAACACCACCACGACATTATCAAGGTGGCTGACTGGGTCATCGACATGGGTCCCGAGGGTGGACGCGACGGCGGACAGGTTGTGTTTGCCGGCACACCCGAGCAGCTGGTGGAGCAATCCGACTCCTATACAGCCCGTTTCCTTAAAGACAAAATAGTAAAACAATGAACAATACAAACAACAGCCACGCGGAACTCATCCGCAAGACACGCCGCACCGCCAACTGGGGGCTTTATGGCTCCGTCGGTGCCGTCATCCTAACCATCATTTTCCATTTCAGCCCATTCCACATCACTTATCAGCAACCGCAGGTGGCCAAATGGATGCTTGTTTCGGGAATCATCCTGGCCGTCCTGGCTGTGGCCATGGACCTGATGGTCATCCGCCGCACCACGCCGCGACTGCGCCAGCTCGACAGCCTCGACAACAAACTCAACGGCTACACCGCCTACATCTCGAACCTCTATAGCGGCACCCTCGCCATCGTCATCATAGAGTGTGTGCTCATCGTGCTCATGTCCGACACCCGCCTGCTCATGATTACCATCCTGCTGGTGCTTCTTCTCTTCCTCTCCTACCCCAACATGTACAAGATGAAAAACGACCTCGGCCTCAACGATGACGAGATGAAAAGCCTTTTCGGCGACGCCTACATTGCAGGGACACAAACAGCCTACGACGAACCAGCCCCCGACCTGCCCTTGGCCGACGCCCAGTTGGCAAAGGATGAAGAGTCCGCCGATGCCACAGTCTCCCAGCCCGGGCAAAAAGAGAAGCAGTAACTCCTTTTCCGCTCTGATTGAACTTCACCTTTGGCACACCTATGGACACCATCGCAGCCATTTCCACACCCCACGGCATCGGCGGCATAGCCGTAGTCAGGCTCTCGGGCCCCGACGCCTTTGCCATTGCATCACGGCACCTGAAAAGCCCCGGCGCAGCCCATCCCCAGCTCTTCCGCATCGGCGAGAAAGTGCTGGACCAGGTCATCGCCACCGCATACCACGCACCGCATTCCTACACAGGCGACGACACCGTGGAGATATCCTGCCACGGTTCACTCTACGTACAGCAGACGCTCCTGCAAGCCCTCCTCGACAGCGGCGCACGGCTGGCAGAGCCCGGCGAATTCACCCGCCGTGCGTTTCTCAACGGCAAACTCAACCTCTCGCAGGCCGAGGCGGTGGCAGACCTTATCGACTCCACCAATGCCGCAGCCCACAGCCTTGCCGTCAGCCAACTGAGGGGAGGCTACGCCAAAGAGCTGGAAACACTGCGGCAGCAACTCGTAGACCTCACCGCACTCCTTGAACTGGAGCTTGACTTCAGCGACGAGGATGTGGAGTTTGCCGACCGCAGCCGCCTCCATTCGCTCGCCTCGCAGATTTACACCCGAGTCACCGCCTTGCGGGAGTCTTTCCACATGGGCAACGCCATGAAGCGCGGCATTCCCGTAGCCATCATCGGACGACCGAATGCGGGAAAATCCTCCCTTCTCAACGCACTCCTGCATGACAATCGCGCCATCGTCAGCGACATCCCCGGCACCACACGCGACACCATCGAAGAGACCTTTGTCATTGAAGGCACCCCCTTCCGCATCATTGACACAGCAGGTCTGCGCCACAGCGACGACCCCATCGAGACTCTCGGCATCCAGCGCACCCTAACCACCGTGGCACAAGCCGATATCGTCCTTTATGTGCACGACGCCTCGCAGTCCTACGGCCATGCCCTCGACGACCTGCAAGAGCTGCAAGACAGACTTTCCCTCAAAGACAAACACCTGTTCATTGTAAACAACAAGATAGACCTTGTCCCTGAGACCCTGACAGCACCTTATCGCACATTCCCCATCTCTGCTAAAGAAGGCACGGGTCTCGACGCCCTCACGTCTGCATTGGCCAAGGCAGCTCAAACCGACCTGGCGCAGGCACCCGATGTGATGCTCACCAACGTACGCCACTACAATGCCCTCGGCCATGTGGAACAAGCGTTGCTGCATGTGGCAAAGGGACTTGCAGACCATCTTCCCGCCGACCTCGTAGTCATCGACCTCCGCGACGCCCTCCACCACCTCGGCGCCATCACCGGTCAAGTCACTTCCGACGAAGTCCTCGGCACCATCTTCTCACGCTTCTGCATCGGAAAGTAAAAAAAACGATAGTATTTCCCCAATTCACAAAAAAAGCGTATCTTTGCATCTGTGTTATCGTATTTCCCAAAAACGGAAACGTTCAACACATCAGACCTTTGAAACAATAACACATCACCGGGTTCAGCCCTGTAATGGGGCTGCCAAGAGGGAATCACGTGAAAGACGTGAGCTGTCGCGCAACTGTAATTACGCTATTGACTGGCAGAAAGTACGTCATTGGGGGCAAACCCTGAGAAGACTTCTGCCACGAGGCGATAAGCCAGGAGACCTGCCCTGATGATTCGGCAATGCTTTCGCGTCCAAGGGCGTTTGTCGAGCGGCTACCCAGTGCCTCAGCTGATTTCTATCCGGCACACCTGCTCCTCCCATACCCTTTCCTTTCACAAAAGACCGCTTGCAGCGCCCCAAGACAATGACAAAAAAAAACAAATAATAAACAATGAACTGGAAAGAAGACTACAAAAGGAAAATATCCAAGCCCGAAGATGCCATTTACGACATCCGCGATGGCCAATGCGTGGTGATGGGCCATGCAGCGGCAGCACCGCGACTGATTCAGCAAACACTGGCCGACCACTGCGAGGACTACAACGACGTGCTCATCTTTCACATGACCACCCTTGGCGACAATCCCTGCTACAAGCCATGCTGCTACGGCCATTTCCGTCATGTGAGCAACTTTCTCTCGGCCAATTCACGCGAAGTCGTTGAGCGGCGAGAGGGGGACTTTTTCCCCGCCTACTTCAAGGATGTGCCCTCTATGATAGGGAGCGACATCCCCTGCGATGTGGCCGTGTTCCAAGCCACACCGCCCAATGAGGAAGGCTACTGCTCGCTGGGTGTGAGCTGCGACTATGCCAAAGCCGCCATCCGCGCCGCCAAGACTGTCATTGTCGAGACCAACGAAATGATGCCCTTCACCTACGGCGACACCATGATTCATGTCTCCCAAATCGACCATATCATCCCCTGCTCCTACCCCCTGCAGGAGCTGCTGCTACCTCCTCCAGGCGAAGTGGAACTGGCCATAGGCCGCCATTGTGCCTCGCTTGTGGCCAACGGCTCCACCCTTCAGCTGGGCATCGGAGCAATCCCCGACGCCGTCCTGCAGGCCCTCACCGACAAAAAAGACCTCGGCATCCACAGCGAGATGTTCTCCAACGGCGTGATGGAACTGATGCGCAGTGGCGTCATCAACGGCCGCCGCAAGACCCTTCACCGCGGCAAGGCTGTTGTGACATTCATCATGGGCTCCAAAGAACTATACGACTTCGTCGACCATAACCCCGACATCGAATTCCACCCCGTCGACTACGTCAACAGCCCACTCATCATCGCCAAAAACGAACGCATGATATCCATCAACTCGTGCCTCGAAGTCGACCTGCAGGGACAGGTGGCCAGCGAAACCATTGGCATGCGGCAATACAGCGGAATTGGCGGACAGGTGGACTTCATCCGCGGCGCCTCTCTCGCCCGCGAGGGCAAAGCCATCATTGCCATGCCCAGCACAGCAGCCGGAGGCACCATATCGCGCATCAAACCCTTCCTCACCGAAGGGGCCGCTGTCAGCACCTCGCGCAACGACGTGGACTACATTGTCACCGAATACGGCATTGCACGCCTCAAAGGCCGCACCCTCCAGCACCGCGCCGAAGACCTCATCCGTATCGCCCACCCCGACTTCCGCCCACAACTGATCGAAGAATACGAACAGCGATTCCACTGCAGCTTCCCCGAATAAACTTCAGTATCCAACTTTTTTTTGTATCTTTGCCCCTTGAACAAAATAACACACCTATGCTGCAACTGCAATATATAAAGGAACATACAGAGGAAATCATCGAACGCCTCAAGATTAAGAATGTAGAAAACGTCGAAGAACGCATAGCCGAAATCATTCGTCTCGACGCCGACCGCCGCGCCCTGCAACAAAAAGCCGACGCCGTCAAGGCCGAGCAGAACGCCATCGCCAAGGAGATAGGCATGCTCTTCAAACAAGGCAAGCGCGACGAAGCCGAAGCCAAGAAAGCCCTCACCGCCGACCTCAAGGCTCAGGAGAAAGAGCTCGACGACCAGCAAGCCGCCGTCGACGCCGACCTCAACGCCAAACTCATTTCACTGCCTAATGCACCGCATATCACGGTTCCCAAAGGCAAGAGCGAAGCCGACAACGTCGTTGTCGCGGAGTTCGGCACCAAACCCGACCTGCCCGAAGGGGCACTGCCCCACTGGGAGCTCTGCGCCAAGTACAACATCGTCGATTTTGAACTCGGCAACAAGATAACCGGAGCCGGATTCCCCGTCTATAAAGGCAAAGGCGCACGCCTGCAGCGCGCCCTCATCGACTTCTTCCTCGACCAAGCCACCGCCGCCGGATACGTGGAGATTATGCCTCCGCTCATGGTTAACGAAGCCTCCGGCCTCGGCACCGGCCAGCTGCCCGACAAAGAGGGACAGATGTACGCCATCCCCCTCGACGGCTTCTACATGATACCCACCGCCGAGGTGCCCATCACCAACCTCTACCGCAACGTCATCGTCAGCCCCGACCAGTTCCCCATCCGCCACGCCGGCTACTCCGAGTGTTTCCGCCGTGAGGCGGGCAGTTACGGCAAGGACGTCCGCGGCTTGAACCGCCTGCACGAGTTCAGCAAAGTGGAAATCGTCGTCATTGAGCACCCCGACCGCAGCTATGACACCCTCGAGGATATGAAGCACCACGTAGGCGGACTGCTCGACAAGCTGGGTCTCCCCTACCACATCCTCAAGCTCTGTGGTGGCGACATCAGTTTCACCTCGGCCATGACCTTCGACTTCGAAGTGTGGAGCGCCGCTCAGCAGAAATGGCTCGAGGTCTCTTCGGTCTCTAACTTCGAGACCTTCCAGGCCAACCGCATGAAACTGCGTTTCAAGGACACTGATGGCAAGACCAAGCTGTGCCACACCCTCAACGGCAGTGCCCTGGCATTGCCACGCATCGTGGCTGCCCTTCTGGAGAACAACCAGACCTCAGACGGCATCGTCATGCCCGAATGCCTGCGTCCCTACCTCGGATTCGACAAAATCGACTAACGATTGTCTGATTGTGTAAATACGTTATCCGTTGATAAGTTGATAAGTTTATACGGCTCGCATCATATCAACGTATCAACATATCAACATAACACATTCAAGCAATCACTCAAGCGTCGTCACTCTGCAGTATTTTGCTTGCAGTAACGGCCAGCCAGAACCGGGTCGTCGAAAACGGTGAGGTAGGTTTTGCCATCCTCGCCAGTGGTAACCTCTATCCGGTGCCAGTCGCCTTCGTAGAAATCGGACATGAAGGTGTAGCCCAACTGGTCGCCAAGAAGCTTGTATTTGTATTCGCTTCTTTCGGTATATCCGTGTTTTTTTGTCACCACCTTGAGTGTGCCGAACTCGGAGAAATCAAGTTTATAGGCCGAAACCTCCACAGGCTCCCAATGGCCGATGATGACGCCGGTGTAGTCCACGTCTTTCTTGGCCTTGGCTTCGTAGCGGGGAGCCAGCGCTTTCTGCTGCTGCGCCGTCGTCACCTGCCCGGCCACCTCGGCGGCCTTGTCGCCCGACTGTTTAGAGTCTTTGGTAGAGCTGAATATTGCCAAAAACACACATACCCACACCAAAGAGGTGAGCAGGAAGGTGGCCACGACGGCCTTGACGACCTTTCCATTTTCATTCATAAACATTTGGAAAGGGGTTAACTGTTGGGGTTCTTCCAGTTCGTCTTCTTCAATATAATCGGTATTCATATCAAAATATTTTTTAGAATGTGTTTACGTGTTATTGTGATAATGAGTGAATCCTTGACTAATGAATTAACGAGTTCATTATTACAAATTTTTCAAGCATTCAACTTCCCTACCCTTCGGCAGTAGAAAAAGAAGAGTCCGTAGGCCAGCACAAGCAGCAAGGCAACGACAAAAGTGTATAGGTTTTTGTCGGGCACAAGAAAGTAGCCCACATTAATGGCCGCCTGCAGCAGCGCGTAGGAGGCTGCCACGCGCAGGTGGGGCACATGAAGGTTGTTGACAAGTGTCTCGTACATGTGTTCACGGTGAGCCTCGAGGATATTCTTACCGTTGAGAAATCGCTTAGCCACCGTCAGCAAGCCGTCGGCGAGGAAAACGATAATAAAGCACATATAACTGACGTTCTCACCGTTGTCGGGAATGGCCGCATCGTAGCGGGTGAGCAGAAACACCACCGTCAAACCCATAACGATACTGCCCACGTCGCCCGAGAAACAGCGGGCATTGGTGCGGAAGTTGAAAAAAGCAAAGATGAGCAGGGCAATAAACAGCGTGGCAAGGAATTCTATGTCAACAAAGTACTGGATGGATAGAGCCATATAGGCAAAAGTCCCCAACACCACCAAGGAGTAGGCTGCCAGCATGCCGTTGATGCCATCCATAAAGTTATAGACGTTAAGAATAGCCACAAAGACGATGACCGTCAAAAGGGTTTGCCATATCTGCAGGGTGGGCAGCGAGGAATACAGCATCACCACCACAGCGACCACTTGCACCAGCATCCGCAGCCACGAGGGGAGCGGACGCAAGTCGTCAGCATAGCACACCACGGCCAGCAGGGTGGCTCCTATCAGGAACCGGGGGTATGGGAATCCATGGGTGCAAGAATAGAAGAGAATGGCAAAATAGAAAAGTATGCCCGCACCGAGCAGTGCCACGCGATGATGCGAGCTGCGCTCGTTAGGGCGGTCGACAATATGCAGCCGTTTGGCCACCCAGAAATAGAGCAGCTCAAAGGCCAGAAGTGCCACTATGGTGATAATGTAGTACATCGGTGAAATGTCGATTGATAAATTCGGCTGCAAAGATACAAAAAAAAATGAAATTTGAAAGTTTACAGATGAAAACAAGTACATTCAAACGTTTGCTATTAAAAAATTTATGTATATTTGCATTGGGGAAAGTGTATATATAGTTATTGGTAATCGGGTGTTTTTTTTATAATTAGCAGTTTTTTTTACTAAAGAAAGGATTATTTTTAGCAGTTTTTTTTTACCAAAGAAAGGATTATTTAATGAAAAAGTGCTTGTTATTTTTGTTGTTCCTGGAACTATTTGCCACGGCAATTTCACAAGAAAAAAGTGTGTATATATGGGATAATGGCAAGAGAGTCTCATTATTAGAAGACACCACGTCTTTTGTGTTTTACTCAAAGGACAACCGTGTGCTTGATAATAGTATTAGTCGATATGTTCAAAAGACTTTACGCACAAAACACTCCGAATCGTATCACATTGTAAAGAAAACAAATACACTTTTTTTTCAACAAATAAGAAATTCTTCGGATATTATCGGCAGTCACTATGCTTATACAGTTGGTTTGGACACACTATATTTGACATATAACATAGTTTTAAAGAAAAGACGTGAAATTGCCATGGATGATATTCTAAGTACCTTGGAATCATCCGATATAGATGAAGTGGAAGAGGTTTATGGATTATTCTTTATTAGAATGACGAATCTTAATAAGGTCGTTTCTGCTGCAAATACAATATATGAGTCTGGCCTTGTTGAATGGTGTAGACCAAGTTTTATCAGAAAAATCGAAAGGTGTTCTGAGAATAAAGATAAACAATATTATTTACACAACGTTCTACATGGCTATGATGCATTTGGAAAAGATATTAATGCATTAAAGGCATGGATGATAACGAAAGGATGCAGAGACATTAGGGTGGCTGTACTTGATGACGGTGTTGAAGATCACCACGAATTGCGTGATGAAAACGGGTTAAGCAGGGTTTTGCTTGGTTATAGTGTGCCGGGAGAACCTCCTTTCGGCCATCCCAACGATACAAGTAAGCACGGTCAATGTTGTGCAGGTATTATAGCGGCATCTCATTCATCAGAGATGAGAGGTATTGCACCCAAAGTTTCGATTGTTCCTGTAAATCTTGGTTTCGGTGATATAGATGAACAAGAAATATTCGAGGCAATTAATTGGGCATGGGATCCGGCAGGTGGAAATGCCGATGTGCTATCCTGCTCATGGGCGTGCCACCCAAATAGTGTGGGTTCTTCTTTGTATATTGAAGCAATACATAATGCTCAGATATATGGTCGTGGAGGTGATTTGTATTCAGAAGAACCGGGGTTAGGTTCTGTGGTTGTATTCTCATCAGGTAATGATGGACTAGATCGTATCAACCCATATGCTAGAGAAGCAATTGCTGTTGGAGCATTGGACAAGAACGATGAACTGGCAAAATATGATTCTGGTATTAGATATACCAATATAGGAGAAGGATTGGATTTGATGGCATACGGAGGAACTGTATATACCAGTTTGGGCAGTATAGG
>JAEEGL010722525.1_pt1 | contig 11897 bp, 5 predicted proteins | sample 9134231 | NCBI WGS metagenome assembly JAEEGL01 (sample SAMN16246548, study PRJNA631951) | gut metagenome | biome: gut microbiome; feature: rumen; material: fiber-attached | host: Bos | place: Iran: Karaj | collected 2018-10 | reverse complement strand
TTCCGTCATCCATGGTCTGTGACACGCCCGTAAGCATAACATCGACATTTCCCGTGGCACCGGAATTAAGATTGCCGACAAAGGCCATATTGTTCTCTATGGAATCGGCCTCAAACTGAACCTGAACATTGTACAGGGTAGTCTTACCGGTATTATATATCGAGAACATCAGGTTGGACTGGGAGCCCACATTGATGCTTGCAGGCACTACCTCTACCGTTGATGTGTCAAACTTGGCTTCCTGATATACGGGGATCGATATACTCGCCTTATCCGTTAAGTCAAACTGATTGCCTGAATCGTAAGACATGTTAAGCTCAAGCACATAGGATTTCTGCGAAAGACCTGCCTTGGCACTCATCTCTATGTTTATATCCGTTGTCTCCTGCGGCGGTATCTTGGCCACATATATCGAATTGGATCCGGATGTCGGCAAAAACGGAAGTACCGACTCATTCTGGCTTATGGCTTCCTCAGCTGCCATAAGGTTAAACAGAATATTTGATACTGCTGTTGTCGCAGACGTATTCTGCACGTGTATAGTCAGATTAAAGGTGTCTCCAGAATATACTTTTTCCTTATCGGTCTCATACCCGGTAACGATCATCTTGCTCTTGGGGCGGGTATCCTCCTTGCCGTTTCCGCCTATATAACCGCTTTCAGGCTTTCCGTAAGTATGTACAAATACAGACAGTTCAGCTGCTTCATCATCCGCCATGCGCTGTCCCGCCAGAGTATATGATATCTTGAACTTCAGTTCATAATATCCGGTCATGACATCGTCTCTGACCTTGAAGTGATATGTGAATTCACGCCTGTTATTGAAGGCATACTCATCATTCACGTATCCCGGTATGTATGGCTCTGTCTGGATAAAACCTGTCTTATCCGGTACAAATGGCCATTTCGTAACATCCGGTGATACTTCAGGCTCGATCACCAGATCCGTAAGCGTCTCTGTTCCGAGATTGACTATGGGAAGGACTATTGATACCGTCTGGCCGTATGATACATTCGGCGTTGCCCAGTTATCGGCAACCTGAAGATACTCGGTCGTAGCAGGCTTTACCGTCTCCGTAGCGGTAGCCACCATGTTGGCCTTAACACCCGCTACATACGCCTCCAACTGAGCAATGGTCATATCGGTATTGGCAATATAATATACCGCGGAATTGAACAGATCCTGAAGATCCTGGTACTGTGTGCCGTTTAAGTCATACTGTACCATCAGGGAATTCATGTAATGATACAGATCCGCATCCGCATCAGACCTGTTTAAGTCATCTATCCTGCCGCTTTCGGATGTCGTAGTGGTAGTCGGCGTATCTATAGTCGGATCCGCCAACGCGTATCTGCAAGGTAGCAGCGTAAATGCTATTGTCAGCGCCACCCCGGCTATCAATCTAATTATGTTATTCTTTGATCTGTGATCCATTATATGCACCCTGTCTTATTAAAAACCTTATGATCCGTCCTCTTCAGATCAACACCAGCACATGTCAGGTAATAAATGTCATCTGAAATACTCGATCCAGTTGGTATCACGTTTCCTGTTATCTATATTCTCTATTATCTTGCCGTCTGATATCCTTATCATGATATCGGCGTAGCTTGCCAGATGATCGTCATGCGTAACCATGATAAGAGTCTGATTCTTGTCGGCAACGATCTGCTGCATCAGATCCATTACTTCTTCTGAGGTTCTGGAATCCAGGTTACCTGTAGGCTCATCCGCAAATACTATCTCCGGATCAAGCACAAGCGCTCTGGCAATGCCCACTCGCTGCTGCTGTCCTCCCGACATCTGGCTGGGAAGATTCTTCTTATATTTCTCAAGTCCCACCAGTTCAAGAACCTCTTCGGCCTTCTTCGTGCGCGTTTTCTTGTCCACGCCTCGAAAAGCCAGCGGAAGGGCCACATTTTCAACCGAATTCATGGTAGGCATAAGATTATATGATTGAAAAATAAACCCTACATGCTCTCTTCTGAAAGTTACCAGTTCAGACTCATTCATATTCTCTATATGCTGACCGGCTATCACGATTGTCCCCTTCGTTGCGGGCTCAAGACCGGCAAGCATGTTGAGCAGAGTGGATTTACCCGAGCCGGAGGTTCCGACCACAGAGCAGAACACGCCTCTGTCTATATCGAAGCTTACTCCGTTAAGCGCTTTGACACGCGTCTCTCCCAGTCTGTAGACCTTATACAGATCCCTGACGCGGATGACCATCTCCTTGTTGTCTTTTTGTTCACTCATAAACGCACATTTATGTGGAAATGCGTCGAAAATCAACGCAGTTTAATCAATACAAATCATTAAAACCCTAAATTTTAATTATACTGATGTGTTACACCGGTGTCAACTTATGTCACCCTCCGGATCATCGCCGAGATCGTACACATCATCGCCGAATATTATCCTGCAGATCTCAATCGTCGCCGGACTCTCCTCTGCAAACGCCAATCATCACTCTGCCTCCTCCGCTTCTTCAGGCTCGAATATTTCCGGATACATATCCTCATATACCGGGAGTACCCATCTGTAAAATCCGTCATCAAAATATACTATGATCTCTCCTATGACTTCATCATATCTGACATGATCATAGTCATACATTACCATTGCCTTGCGCCATTTTCTGACGATTCCCAGAGTTCCTATCCTGTCTGACTTAAGACTTGTATATCCGCCCTTGACAAGGTTATGGTATTCAATGCTGTATATCGATGCATCTCTGGGCGCATCATAGGAAAAGCCCTGCCAGATCCCGGCCTTATAATATGCAGGCCCCATTATCCGGTTTAGATATATCCTGTTCTCTGAACTGTCCATATCAACCCATATAAGTCTTGCGCGGGATGTATGGTCATTAAGTCGCCAGTATATCTGCAGCGGAAGCGGTGATTTCATCTTGCTGCTGTCAGTCTTTAAACTTTTTTTCGCAAGAGCATATATTGCGTCAATATCGCTTAAGTGCATATTGTCTTCCACATAGTCAGAGGCCGGTATATACCACTGCGCGGCGTCATCATCGCCAAACTGTATATTGTAGTTGTAATAATAGCTGTCGAGCGGATTATAAACCGCATAATCCACTATATCCTCTTTTTCCGGAATGTAGCTGTTATACTTGTTTTCCCATAATCTGAAAACGCTAAAGATCCCAAACACTATAAAAAGCGCAAAGATCACACTCCCTACAGCATGGTACGCCGCCTTGAACGATTTGGAGATAAGGCTTTCCGTTATGAACGAAACCACATACGCGGTTATCACCATCCCTATTGACTGCACTATATAGGGATAAACGTAGAAATTCTCATATATTGCTTCTCCCATCAGAAGTGTAATGGGTACAACGATCATCACCTTGATAAGGATCCTGGATGAATAAAGAATAACCAGACTCTTGGAAGCTTCTGCAGGACGTCTGATATATGATTTTTCCGCCCATCTGAATGACAGTGCGGTCCACAGGGTAAGTCCGGCAGCGCCCCATATATATGATGACAGTTCACCTCCCACAGGAATGCGTCCCGTCATCATACCGGTAGTATGAAAATACAGATCGATGATAGAAATATCCGGCGATTCAACAGCGAAAAAAGTTGCCTTAGTCACAAGATGCACAGACTGGTTAAAGACCTTCTGCCACAGATCCACATATATGATCATCATTCCCGTCACAAGAAGTCCCACAGCAGGATGTCCCGTCAGGGAAAAAGCATATATGCACAGATGGTACACACATAGAAAAAACAGTACAAGAAGCAGTGCGCGAAGCGTCATGGACACAATAAAAGCATGCTCATTGTTCTGTGTCACCGTTCCCCTGAATATACCGGATACTATCCCGGCAGCTATGGAGATCACAAATATGATGATGCCGGTAAGATATGTAAATCCAAACCTCTGTCTCATCGTAACCGGAAGAGAATGATACATATCCACCTTGTGAGGATAATGCAGATATGAGAACCCCTGCATGGCGAGCATCACGCCGCATACTCCCGTCAGCATACCGGCGCAGGCGTTAGGCGAGATGATATTGAATAAAAATTCCGGAATGCTGTTATGATAGTAAAGATACGGATACCCTTCACAGGCAAAGATCATGATGATCACCGTGAAGAAAAGGATCCATATTCTGTTTTTAATATTCAGCCAAAGGGCTTCTCCAAAAGAACACATATCACATTTCATCCAGAACAAACTGCGTGTCCGTAAGACCCGGCAGAACGTCTTTAACCTGAGCGGTGTATATCACTCCTATGCCTAGTCCGGCAGCGTACTTAAGCATATCCACGATGTCGTCATCCTGAATCCTTATTCCGCGAAGCTTTACTCCGGTCGTAACCGACTTTTTATCCAGCGGACCGTATTTGGTATCTGTATTTTTATGTTTATCACCGGATCTTTTGATGGATCTTCTCCAATCATATTCCTCCGGGATCTCGAACGGATCATCTAACAGGATGTACTCCGGGTGTATGCACATACCCGTAGCCAGCATGGATTTTATGGCAGGCGTACGCTCCTTCTTATCAAGACGCATTCCGTAAGACAGATCAAACATACGCGATATCTCTTCAAACAGTTCACTGTCAAATCTTCCGTAAGCTTTCCCGTAAAACCGGGTCAGGCTTTTTAATGACTTACCCTGATACAGCACAGGTACCTCTGATATATAGAAAAGCTTCTGTCTGGAATATCTGTTATCAAAAACCGGTCTGTCATCTAAGATCACGCTTCCGGCGTCAGGACGAATGATTCCTCCGGCTATACGAAGCAGGGTTGAACGCCCGGAATCCTTTTTCCCGGTGACAGCGCATAATTCACCCTCTCCGGCACACATATTGATGTGCCTGAGAACAGGTCTGTCATCCAGATGTTTGGTTATATTTCTGAGTTCTAACATATCTTACTAAATGTCGAAAATGTCCGGGCAGTATATTTATCTGTTCATTCTGAATCCACTCACAGATCCCGTTCATTAAAAACAGTCAGGGAAAAACTCCCTGACTATTTTATCATATAACATATCAATTGTCATTTTTTGTTATGTAATCCAATCAGTCTTATGGTCACGTTTTTGTCCACACGGTGCGATTTCGGATCACAGCTTTTGGCAATTATTTTACAATAAGAGATTTTCCTGTCATCTCTGCAGGCTGTTCCTCGCCCATAAGGTCAATCAGCGTAGGCACGATGTCAGCCAGCACGCCACCTTCACGAAGCTTATAGGAAGGATCGGCATTTACCAGAATGAAAGGAACCGGATTGGTGGTATGTGCGGTATGCGGAGCTCCTGTCTCATAATCCACAAGCTGCTCAGCGTTACCGTGATCAGCGCAGATAAAGAGGATGCCGTCAACTTCTTTGATGGCTTCATATGCACGTCCGACACATTCATCAACTGCTTCTATAGCCTTGATAGCTGCTTCTTCAACACCTGTATGTCCAACCATATCAGGATTGGCAAAGTTGATGATTATCACGTCATATTTGCCTGACTTAATGGCTTCAACCAGCTTATCGCATACTTCATAAGCGCTCATCTGAGGCTTTAAGTCATAGGTTGCAACATCCTTGGGAGAATTCACCAGGATCCTGTCCTCTCCGGGATTGGGTTCTTCTATACCGCCGTTGAAGAAGAATGTAACATGAGCATATTTCTCTGTCTCAGCGATACGAGCCTGCTTAAGTCCCTTCTTCGAAAGCCATTCTCCGAATGTATTGGTGATAAGGATCTTCTTGAATGCCACCAGCTTATTGGGAATGGTAGGATCATAATCAGAGAAACATACGTAGGTTACTTTCTTACGAGGACCTCTGTCAAACTTGTCAAATTCATCATCACAGAAGCAGTGCGTGATCTCGCGCGCTCTGTCGGGTCTGAAATTGAAAAATACCACTGAATCCCCATCCTGTATCGTAGCCACAGGCTTGCCATCCTTCATGATCACGGTAGGTTTAACGAACTCATCCGTCTCATCTCTGTCATATGAAGCCTGTATGCCTTCGGGAGCAGATTCGGCACTATACTCTCCGACGCCTGTCGTAAGCGCTTTATATGCCTTCTCAACGCGGTCGTAGTTATTATCTCTGTCCATTGCATAATAGCGTCCGTGAACGGAAGCCACTTCACCAACGCCGATCTTAGCCATCTCGGCTTCAAGTTCCTCAACATAGCCCTTGCCTGATGCAGGAGGCGTATCACGTCCGTCTAAGAAGCAGTGTACGTACACCTTCTTAAGTCCGTTCCTCTTACACAGTTCAAGAAGTCCGTATATATGGGTATTATGAGAGTGAACGCCGCCGTCTGATACCAGGCCGTACATATGGAATGAAGAATCGTTCTTCTTGCAGTTTTCCACTGCCGCAAGCAGCTCTTCATTTTCGAAAAACGTTCCGTCCTGGATCTCCTTGGTGATACGGGTCAGTTCCTGATACACGATGCGGCCGGCACCCATATTCAGGTGTCCAACCTCGGAATTACCCATCTGTCCGTCAGGAAGACCCACGCTCATTCCGCTGGCGTATCCCTTAACAAAAGGATACTCAGCCATCAGTTTCTCCATCACAGGGCGCTTCGCTTCCGCTATGGCGTTATGTTCCTTATTATCACTAAGTCCGTATCCATCAAGGATCATTAGTACTTCAGGTCTTTTGGTCATGTTAATCTCCTTTGCATTCGATATTAGATCTATACAACGCTACTATTTTACTCCTCACGTTAGCTAAAAGCAACCGAGATCCAATCATTACTTCCACGCTCCGTCAACGAATGCCTTACCGCTCTTGTTCCACGATCCTGTCTTGTTGACGATCTTAAATGTAATCGTCTTCGTTCCGCCGAATACAACATCCTTACCGTTTGCATCCTTGCCGGCTATACCTGCAATGGTCACTTTAGCATTTCCTGTCTTCATGTTGTTCTCATATCCGGTCACTTCGAAGTTTACTCCCGGAGTAAGTGTAACTCCGCTCACACTGATAAGTCCGGTAAGATCAGCATCAGAAAGCGTAACAGCACTGCCTGTGTATGTCTTGGTGACGGCATTCTTACCTGTCTTGAGGATCTTTCCCTTGGATATGTCCTGAGATTTCTCGATCACACGGTAGGATACCTGTGTTTTGCCCGAGTACATTCCGGAAGTTCCTTCCTTGATGTTTATAACTACAATTCCGTCTGCAGGAGCCGCGCTCAATGCTGTACCATCAGACCCGGTAAGAGATTCCACAACGTAGTCTTTTGGTCCGAGCTTCTTTCCATCATCAGTTAGTACGAGCTTATATTTGTTCCACTTGGCTGCTCCGACAACATCGGCTGCTGTAACTGCCACTTCTCCAAGATCCTTCCCGGTTACTGCATAGTTAAGAGTCTTGTTGAACTTATAGTTACCCTTGCCCTTGACTATAGCTTCTGCAGTCTTAGATCCTCCCGTAGGAGCTGTGTTCTTCTTATACGAAACGGTATAATCCACACCGTTAATAAGGTATTCGCCGGTGTCTTTATCCAAAACGCTTATAGATGCTTTTGCGCCTGCTTTAGAGTAGGGAACGTTTTCTTCAATTTCAAACTCCACATTTTGATCGTTCTTACCCTTTTCTATAGTGAATGAAACAGATTTACTTCCTACATATCCTTCCTCTCTGGGATCGTTTGCCGTAACTATAACCGCAGCTTTTCCGGTATCAATGTTATTTGCATAGCTTACCTCATAGTATTGAGGATCTACCGTCTGTCCCTTCTTATCTTTTACGGTTATATCTTTAGGTTCGAAGGTTATTTCTTCGCCGGTCCAGGTGACTTTGCCCGGAACTTTCACACTGCCTTTCCCCAGATCTCTGTTCTGATCTCCCACAACGGTAATAACTGACTTTGCAATTCCCGTAATATTAGATGACTTCGATGTAAACACTGCCTCGTAAGAACCTGCATCTTTCAGTTCTCCGTTGATCTTAACTTCGTATAGATTTTTGCCAAGCGCTTTGCCGGTTGACGCCCAGGTGATCTTCGGAGATGCCTTAAGCGTCTTACCTGTAGCCTTAAGAACCACATCTTCGGCTACAAAATCCTTCTCCAGATCTGCCGGTACTATAGTGAAATTCACCGTCTCAGAAGGAGTATCCTTGTAATTACCTTTGAACTTGACCGTAACCTGTGCATTTGAACCCACATTCACGTTATCCTTATATGATACCGTAAAATCTGATGTCGAAAGCTCCTTTATTCCGTCATATACGTGAATCTCAGGCTGGATCTTGGCGCCTGTGTATGTGTAAGCGGATTGAATCCCGCCTATCCAAACTTTAGTCTCTGTAGTCTCCTCTCCGTTCTCGTCTACAGTAACCTCTACGACTGCACTGATAACATCTTCTATATTCTCACCCATCCCGGTATCTTCCATAATATGAGTGAGATCAATCTCTTCCTCATCTTCTTTAGCTGATTCCGTAACAGTTACTATCATGGCTGCAGTTGCGTCGCCAGCTTTTGCAACAACAGATGTCACGCCTGCCGAAACACCGGTTATTATACCATCAGATAACGTAGCAATATTGGGATTTCCTATGGTCCATACCACGGTCTTGTCTGTTGCATCTTCAGGGAGTACTGAAGCGGTGAGTGTCGCAGTCTGTCCCTTCAATATATTTACCGAATTGCAACTAAGGACAACAGAAGCCACGGGCACGATCTTCTTGGTAACCGTGACCTCGCATGTCGCAGAAAAGTCTCCCTTCTCTCCCTTAATTGCTGCAGTAATAGTTACATTTCCTTCTTTAACTCCGGTTACAACACCGTCAGACACAGTTGCTATGCCATTATCCGAGGATGTCCATGAGATTACAGGATTCTCGTTTTGATTAGCCGGAAGTAAAGCAGCATTAAGTACAACCGTCTTCTCCTCTTCTACTGATATGGTTGCAGGATCGATCTGTATCCCTTCAACAGCTACAGGAACGTCCGACTTCCAATGTGCCTCAAGTACCATGTTTCTTTGGAAGATGTACTTAGACTCGGTATATTCTACATTCTTTCCCTGAGTTTCATCGAAATACCACCACCCCATAAATTCGTCATTTTCTTTCGTCGGAACAGGCAGCGTGATCTCAGTATTCCATTTACACTCAATTCCGTAGATCTTCGTTCCAGTTACAGTGTTTGCATACTCATGCCACCCCTGTCCGAGTCCGGATATGGTACCGCCGTTTGGCTGGAGTTCGAGCATATATATTTCTGTTGACTGCCAACGAGCCTTAAAATCCATTCTCTGGTTAAGCGTACAGTTTGTTGATGTATATTCAACCCATCCACCTTTTGTTTCATCCCAGAATTGCCATCCAAGGAATTCGTCATTCTCTTTTACCGGTGTCGGAAGGGTTATTTCAGTACCTTTTTTCACATTGATGCTGTAAGAAGTAATATGAACACCGTCTCCGTTTGTTCCCTCGGAATACTCCCATTTGTTATCGCTGTTCTCAATTCTTCCTCCGTTCGTAAATAATATAAGCTCTGCAGTATCGGATTCATCATCTGATTTCCAGCTGGCAGACAGTTCGGTATCCTGTGTAAGTGTGATCGTGTTACCGGGTAATTTCTTCCAATCACTTTCACCGCTCACGATGAACCATCCAAGGAATTCATCATTCTCTTTAACCGGTGTCGGGAGTGTTATTTCAGTACCTTTTTCCACTCTGATACTGTATGAAGTAAAATGATTTCCGTCGCCATTTGTTCCTTCATAATAGTTCCATTTGCCGTCAGCGTTCTCAATTGTTCCTCCGTCCGTAAAAATAATAAGTTCTGCGGTGTTATCATCAACGCCGGAATCTGATTTCCACCGGGCAAACAATTCCATGTCCTGAGTAAGTGTACAGGTAGTAGAGGTATAATCCATCCATTGATCTTTGGATTCATCCCAGTATTCCCAACCAAGAAATACGTCATTCTCTTTTACCGGTGTCGGAAGGGTTATCTCAGTCCCTTCTGATGCCTTGATACTGTATGAAGTTACGTGATATCCACCACCATTTATACCCTCGTAATAGTCCCACTTGTTGTTACTGTTCTCAATTGTTCCTTCGCTCGTCCAGAGTCTTAATGTTATTCTATTGTCTTTAAAATTTGCATATAAATCCTTATCTTCCGTTAAGGTATATGTTGATCCAGAATAATCAACCCACTTTTTTTCTGAACTACTCCAAAACTGCCAGCCGATAAACTCACAGTTTTCCTTAACAGGTGTAGGAAGAGTTACAACAGGCTCATCTGCTGATTTAAAACTATACCAAGTTGAGACACTTCCATCATCGTTCGTGAAGTCTTCCCTAGTCCATTCATTTCCGGTCAGCGTTCCTCCATCCAAAAACAGTCTGATAGTTTTAGCATCCTGCGATTTCCAACGGGAATCCATCGCAGTCCACCTTGTAAGGGTATACGTTCTATCAGTATACTTCTGAACCCAGAAATTGTTGTCATCGTCCCTCAGATACCATCCGGCAAACTCATCACCATCTTTAGTAGGCGTCGGTAAAGTAACAACCGTGCCAATCTCTCCTTCATACACACAATGTATGCCTCTACCCTCTTCAAGCGGGGAAATCTGCCATCCTTCGCCCGGATTACTGATGGTTCCACCCCATACTATAAGTTCCAGCATTCCATAATCCGAGTCTTGTCTCGGAGAATACCCTGATTTCCAGTGTGCAACCAAGTCAATGCTCTCTGTAAGTCTGTAGGTAGCCCCTGTAAATTTAGTATCTTCATCACCAGGTCCCTTGAAGATGTACCATCCGGTAAATTCGTCACCATCCTTCGTCGGCTCAGGAATAGGAACATCAGTCGTCACATTCGAGGAGAACTCATAGGTTTCTATCCATAGCCCATCTCCGTTATAGTCGGAGATATTTTGCCATTCATTACCAAGGTTGTTGAACGTCCCTCCATTAGGGTGAAGCCTTACAAACAAGGGGGTATCACCAAGTTTCTCTACCCCATCTGATAACAAGCTTTCTGCCTGCGACTCAATAGTACCGAATCCGAGCTTGTTCACGATAGCCGAATCAGGAACGACCATGATAATCGCAAGCAAAACCGCCAGTATCCGTCTTACGATCCATTTCTTTGTTACTTGTTTTCTTCCCATAGCTTACATCTCCTTCTTGATTGATAAAAACGACCCGAATCACAACTCCATTGAATCCAGGAATCCTTCATCCGAACCGGATGTGAATCTGATAAGATATGATTTCATGCCGGGATGGGACTGTCCCAGGTCATCCAGCATGATATCGATATTTGATATATCCACGCACCCTAAGTCGCACATGAGCTTGTAGTACTCTTCATCATCACCGTGTTCCCGAAGAACCACCTCCCAGAATGAAGGCGAATCCGTTCCTGCTCTGTGATCATACAGATATGCAGATATTGTTTCCCTGTCATCATCGGACAGGCAGCTGTCATGCAGAAGCCTTAGAGCGCATATCCTGACCTTTCGTCTGCGGCGTCTTGCCAGATACGCCTCGATGGTGTTATCCCGTCCTTCATAGTCTTCCTCGCCGCAGGCAAGAAGTGCGGAAAAACCTTCCTCATCAGGTTCCGACAAAATAGAGATCATACGTCTGTCCCAATTAGCAAACCAATCCTCAGTACCGGCGTTCTCAGGATCAAAAAGAAATCTGTTGTCCATCAATCTGATCACAGCTGCAAGCAGATATGAAGCGTCTGTCGCAATCTTCAGAACAGATTCCTTTTCCTTACAGGATCCCGGATCGCTTTGTGATATATGCGCGGATGCGCGATAATCCTCATAATTGCTGCCGGCTTCCGAAATGATCACTCTCTCAAGTGACCTGCAGTCCTTGAACACACCGTTTCCCAGCAGCA
>JAEEGL010621177.1_pt1 | contig 11897 bp, 12 predicted proteins | sample 9134231 | NCBI WGS metagenome assembly JAEEGL01 (sample SAMN16246548, study PRJNA631951) | gut metagenome | biome: gut microbiome; feature: rumen; material: fiber-attached | host: Bos | place: Iran: Karaj | collected 2018-10 | reverse complement strand
GGTGTTAATAAGTGCTAAAATGTCCATGAGAGTATTCCTCCTTGGTTATTATTTTGTTTTAGCGAACTTATTATACCTTATTGAGAGCGGATACTCTCATTTTATTTTTTCAATCAACTGACTAAATCTTTACTCCATGCAGTTTAAATATGAGAATAAGATATTGTTTTGTTAGTATAGAGCCCCCACATAGCCATTATACCAGTCGTAACCCAATTGCAACTATCCATGTCAGCAAAAGTAATAAAGAAAAAATATGGTATAATCATCATCAAAACCTCAACAAAATATCTGCAATTTTTTTGTGTTTTCCAAATATTTCTGACTAAGTTAATGTATCCAAAAGAAAAGAAAACAAAACCCAATATACCAGATTTATATAATAAGCCTAAATATGTGCTATGGGATCCTAACGGTAATCCAGAATCACCCCATATTTCCTTTATTCCATTTCCAATAACCGGAGACTCTGACATTACTTTCTTAAAAGTTGATAAATATAAATCTATCCTAGTGCTTGTACTCCCTTCTCTAGCATGAAATAATCTAAGAAATAATCTAAGTATAATATCATAATTAACGAATCCGAATATTATTAATCCTAATATTCCAATTGCTACAATAATTATTCTCTGTTTCTTTGAAACTCTTTTATGCTGAATCGCTACAATACAATATCCCAACATAACAACCGAGCAAGTAAGCATTCCAATTCGAGAATAACCACTCAGGGTAGCAATAAAACTAACAAAAACTAATCCTATTTCGATAGCCGAAATCTTACGACCAAAAAAAGAAATAAAAAGTATGGGAAGCATTATTTGAAACATATGTGCAGATGACAACTTAGTTCCAAGAAAACCAACAAATCGATAATCTTGACCATAATCTAAATAACTTTTTGCTTTTAACCATAATTCCATTCCAAATACATTAACATAATTTCCATCATAAAATAACGAAAAAATATAAATAGAAGAAAAAATAGCGAGGTTTATAATAACATATAAATGTATCTTTTGAATTTCTTTTAAACTAAACTCTGCTCTAGAAAAATACTCAAAAAAGAAAAGTGCCAAAATCCATACAAAAAGTGTATTAAACGCAGCCAGTATCCTCGAAAACTCTGGTTGATAAAATAATATTTTTACTATTATCGCAACAAATTGAACTAGCAGTCCCCCCGCAAAAAACCAACTCGTTTTAGAAAAGTATATCCTTTTATGCAAGATCAAAGTTAATACCATAACAAATAACGAGAGTAATTGAACAGATTTGGGTAGAATTGCTATAACCCAAAAATATTTAAAAAATAACAATAATACATTTTCTAGTTTAAATTTTTTTTTCAAAGCCATATGTTCATCAAAAACCTTTAATAATTTACAATTATCTAACAAAAAGAAAAAACTATGAGATACTAGTCTTCCTCTTAATAAATGATTTTATTTTACTTGGTATAATACACTTGATAAAACTTGAATATTTTTTTATTCCTATTTTTTTTAAAAATCTTTTTTCCAAACCACTCCATCCGTGCTCAGAATATATGCAAATTATATCCTCTCTTTTCCCCAAATCGCTCGGTTTCCTTAATTGTTCATTATATAAAGCCAACTCATCAAAAGAAACATTTCGCTTCTGAACTTCATCTGTTTCATTCAAAACATCAGCCCCTAGATTTGTATTTACAATAATCAAAGAAACACCCTTTCCGGCATCCCACCCTTTTCGTCCTATTAATTCAGGGTGTTGTTTTTCTATTCCCCAGCAATCACCAATAGTTAGATCAGAAGGTCTGTTGCTACAGGCATACTTACATTTGTAGCAATTCTCTCTATATATCCATCCTTTTGTAAAATAATATAAATATGATGATGCACTCTGCCAAATCTTCTTCTTTTTTCCATTTATGACTGTACTGCCGTTTATTCCCCAGCCAATAGATTTATCTCTAAACACAAAATTAGTTATCTTTCCATCATACTTATTTTCTAGAGTTTTAAGGTACTCTTGAAACATTTTATTACTAGGTACTCCATGGCATACAATATCTATTGTAAGAAGATTATCGTATTTTTTCCCCAAATAACCGTTGAATCCTGCAACTTGGCACGGGGTCCCAGAAAACAAAACCCTCCTTCCTAGCTGAAGTTGTTCTTTCGCTTCTGAATATACTCTTTCGATATCACTATGCACATATTTTGAACCCTGGAGATAACTTAACTGATCTATGCTTTCAGCTGCTATGTGATGAACATTCCAATTCTCATCAAATGCAGCCCCATAAACTATTCCCCCCTTTTCTATAATCTTTGTTGCAACTGCCGCAAATATACCTCCAGACGCTGATAGTTTAACTTGTTCCTTATTTTCACTTACAGCTGCGAAACACTCTATAGGAATATTTTTTTCTTCTATGTTCTGAAACGCGCATACTCTTTGACATTTTCCGCAGTGAATACATTTATCTTTATCTATCGTGGGGTAAATAAATCCACACTCATCACTTTTCATAACTATCGCTTTTTGGGGACATATGTTCAAACAAGCACCACAACCACAACAATTTTCCTTTTTCTCAAATAAAACTGGAGTTATACTCATTTTACCCATCTCGTTAAATATCTATTTGTCTTTTCTCTTTGTGACTTTACGATTGCATCCACGCTATCATAATCAATATTTTCAGATAGTTTTGAATCCATTTCATCAATAGACATCACTTGTCTATCATTTAATCCTAGTCTGTCTAATAAATCAGTTAACTTCTGACTATTCCCATAGCCAAAATCTCTAACAATTGTAACAAATTGCCTATGTGTAACTACCGACAAAATAGTCCCATGAAATGTATCTGTTACAACACAATCTGCTCGTTTAAAATAGGCTATAACAGTAAACGGATCTACATCAATAAACTTATCGCAACATCCTTGAACGCCACCGATGCAAAAAATCTTTAATCCTTTACTATCAGCATATTGCCTAATTTTACTACATTCATTGCCATTAAATCTCCCCGAATATCCGTATAACAACAAATAATTATTCTCTTGAACAGTTTTTGAAATAACATTTTTTTCCTCATTAAAGTCATACATTAGAACTGGATCAAAATTGTAAACCGGCTCTACTCCTATAAGTTGCTTTACTATTTCACCACTATTTTTATCTCGAACAGATATGTCATCAAAATTTGTCATCCATCCAGCTATTTTATCTTTAACATTATACTGTTCCAGCTTTTCTATCGTAGTATTTCCAAATGACGCCGCATAACTAATAAGCTTCTTAGCCTTGTTTCCTTGACCAAAAAGCTCAGGAGAAAAACCAACATTGGTATTATTCTGAACACAATTGAAGACCTCATCAGAACCAATAATAAGAACATCTACTTCTGGAGAATAATTGTATTCTTCTGTAATTCCTAAATATGGATAATAGTTAGCAGCGTAATTCTTTTTATACTTTATAAACCGCATTTTTTCTTTCAACGGTCCATCTTGTTTCAAAACATTCGTAATCTTCGTAAGTTTCCTAGCTAATCCAGTACCACCATCTGCAGGAATAAGGGTCTCTCCAGGATGATAATCTACAAATTGTACCTCACATTCGAGGCCTTCAAGTATACGTTTGAGTCCATATGCTTGCAGAAACGATCCATAATTCTTAATCCTCTGCATTGATAATATCCCAACTTTTATAGACATTATTTCACCAACTTCTTTAGAGTTTATTAATTTTCAACTATTATGCGCTCACAAATTCAACAGTTTCCATTAATCTTCGTTTAAGTTTTTTTAATCCTATGCGAATTATTTACCAATTCATTCACTAGCTTTTCAAACTCTTTACAAAACCGTTCATTATTACTGCTCAATCCATTAGTCATTGCACTAACAATTTCACCATAACCATTTAACACATCTCCAAGTTCATCTATATTTTCAACCACAATAATATTTCCCTGTCGATCAGCAACTTTTCGGCAAAAATCAATCTGATGATTGTTAACATGCTCATCAAATTCATAATTCCTTGGAACAACGATAGGTATTTTACCAATCTGTAATGGCATAATAAAAGAGCTAGGACCACCATGCGTAATAACAATTCTCGCCCTATCTACCATATCTATCATAGTTTTATATGGATACAGCTTGCTCCACTTAGCTTTCTTAGGTTCATATGTACTAAAGCCTGACTGGATTATAACTTCTTCATCGTGACTCTCTGCCCATCTATCCATATAACTTACGAGTCGGTTAAACTGTTGCTCGTGAGTCCCCACAGTTACAAATATCATTTTCCTTGTCCTCTCGCGTGTTCATATATCTTTGTTCCTATTTCAGAAGGACGAACCCCCAACAAAAATACAAAGAAATTAAAAAATGGATCCGAGATTGATAGCTTTCTTATACACGCCCTTCATCTCTTCCCATTCAACAATAAACTTATCTGTTACCGGATAACAAAGACGTCCCGATATTGTACTCTTATCAATTCGATCGAACACTTCGATATACACAGTCTTAGCTCCCATCATCTTACCGATCCAAAAAAATGGTATTGCCGGAGCAGCTCCTGATGAAATGATCACATCCGGTCGTTCATTTCGCAAAATTCTGAATGCCCTATGTGTGTTTATGAGGAGCGCTTTAAGACTTCTATTGCTAGGAAAATACACCGGATAGAATTTTTCTCCTGCCAATAAACTCCTAGCATCCTCTTTATCAAAAGTACACCAAAATCTCTCCTTATCTTGCCAAAAGGATTTCAACATATATAAGTGGGTCAGATGTCCTCCTGACGAACCAACAAAACATATTTTCATAAAGCACTACTCATCCCTTCTTTTAACAATGGCTATTTTCCCAAGCGCCTACATTACCCATTCATTCTTTTCGTCATCTAAGTTAGATGCGAACTTTACAGAATGCTCATTAAAAACATCTTTATTTGAACAATTATGATAGTAATTCTCAACGGCATCACAAATGACTTCACAAAGATATTTAGTATCAATCACTTAAGTCCGTTTTAATACTTTTCCCTTTTCATCCTTCTCTATATATGAACCATATCCGCTTTTGGCACCAAGCCCATTTTCATCAGTCCAATCCATATCCCCAATTACTGTAAGAAAAAAATCATCCAAATAATTATCTTGAGAGACATTTTTGTCGTTCTCTATTTCAGCATCCCCGCTATGCAATAACTCGCAACGAAGCATATATATAGCATTACTATCAATCTTAGGAAACTCCGGATTCACACCATTGTTAATTGCCGTCAAAGATCCATCATAATTTGAATCAAACGCATCTTTAGGAATAAACTTATCCAACCAGGCCCTATAACGCTTACCAGCGCTCTTCTCATTTGGGTGCTCAACTTGCCCACATATATCAGGCAATGTCAGAGCAAGAGCTAACGCACACTGAGGCATATTATTCTTAAGTGCTTTTCGGATTTCTTTTATTTTAGATAGCATATGTCCCTTTGAATTACCTCTTATAGTTTCAGAGATAAGAAGTTAATTTTTCTTATATGAATTCAGAATTTACGATCATCTGCCGGTTTTATGCCCCGTTATCATTATTCCTCTGAATAATTCCTATCAAAGAAAATGCTTCATATCAGTGTGTCATAGGAAGTATTCCCCAATTCACATAATCATATTCAAGATTATATTTTCTCGTATATCTCTTGTCATTCCGAATTATTTCTCTGATATCATCTTGAATACTTATATACTGCCTTATATTATCAAGATTAATCCAAGATCTATAATTGTTTCCGGTATCGTATGATAATTGCTTAAGTATCTTACTATCTAGAGGACAATCCGCATCTCTTTCTATAATATGAAAACCTATCCCCTCTATTCCGCTCGAATTAATTACATCCAAATACTTTACTGACATATTAACGAGCTTTTGAATAATTCCTATCGAAACTTTATATTTATTCTCATCATCACATATCGTTTCTATAATATTTCTGCCGGAAATAAATCTTATTTCTTTGTTTATCAGTCCTACTACTAGATCTCGATAGTACTGATGTTCATTACAGTAGATAATGCTTGAATCCGTCCTTATGTACCTAGTCCCGACCATTACATCCTTATGAGCTCTATTTACCGCCAGATTTATAATAGTGGTATTATCATGTTCTTTAAGGGCCTTTCGGATTCCCGGTATTGTACTTTCTAATAGAAACTCAATGATTTGTTGTTGCATATGTTTCACTTCTTGAAATATTTTTATAATACTCCAGTTATTTGACACGGTTTTGGTTTTAGGATTGATTCCGCTACCTACTTATCCGATAAGCCCCTTAGCTATTAAGTCATGGATCTTGTTTTTCTCTATTTCGAACCTTCTCATAGCCATACAATAAATAAGTCCGCTTAGTAATACCGCTGTTACTGCTAGATTTTCATCCAATTCATTAAAGCCTTCATGCGTTATTTTATTTCTTGTACCTATGAATCTCGTAATTTCATTATAAATATTTTCTTCATTCCAATCTATATTTATGTAATCCTTTAATGGAGCAATTTCATCCGCATGCTTTTTCCACGCTATAATCGCTCTATCTGCAACAGAATCCCCCCAATGGCCAATACTATTAAACATATTGTCGTAGGCCTTTTCTTCTATGTGAGTTTTATTACTTTCTCGGCTCTCTTTTATAAGTTCTTTAACACGCCCGATAAGCTCGTTTAGTTCCTCATCTTTTGAAGCAGATATCTTTGCAAGGTCCATTTCAACTTCCAATGCCGTGCAGATATTTTTGAGTCGATCTTTTGTCAATACTCCAAAATCCGAATCATCCTTTGGAAGAAAATCTAATAATATCCTCTTATTCTTCTTACCAGTTAGAGCAACGTTTATCACGATGTTCTTGAAACTTTTCTCAGACAAAAAATGAACCGACATCGAGTTTAATGTTTTACGAGATGCTACATTATCAGGCACCTTTACATAACAGTCCGCAACCTCATATGTATTGTCTTCTTCATATCTCTTGATCAAAGTCACTCTTTCAAAAGAAACAACTGCCCGGTACGTCATAAAAGCTACAATCATAGAAACATATCCGAAATAATTATACAAAGTTGTTAATTGCTGCGATTCTTCGAATAGTATATCCAACACCGATGTGCCATCTTTCAGAGAAGATCCTTCTTCTATAGACAATTCAGAATTTACAATGTTTCCAAATATCCACGTTGTCTTATCTTCACCGATTTCTATGTCTATCTTCTTTACTGAAGCATTAGCTTTATAGACATAGTATTTGCTCTGATCTTTCTTGCATAACTCATCCTCCACATCCAATTCCCTTCTCAGAGTGTGACATGGATTTATAGATTTAATACTCCCGTCAAAGAATCGAATCCCATCAAAAAGTACATTTTTGTCATATTGTGAGCTCTTAAATACAATGTAATTCCACGTAGTTAATACGCGCGTATGTTCGATCACAAGATCACTATGAGTGAAAATCGCTATTGACCGATCATTACTAGTAATTCCCCAGATGTAACCTGAAGAATCCGCCTTGATTTTTAGCTTCATTCTTATAGACGCATTATCATTTCCTGCTCTTATAAACGTAAATTTATAATCATCACACACAAATGTGACTATCTCTTCACCTTCCTTTATTGTTCCCGTTATAAGAGTCTCTTTCATTTTTTCTTCCTCTGCTATGGACGTCCGCCACAAAAAACAAAGGTTTTCTCCGAGAGATAGCTTCCTTCTTTTATACAATCATATCGAATCCGGAAAATAATCCTTAGGTCATCTTCTGAAGAACAGATAACATGATAATCAATTACCGATTAATTATATCTAGCAGAATAAATAGTTCACATTTTTAATACCCATATTTGTCTTTTTTCATTTCCTAAATTCTTAATCTTGCCTTTTTCCGATAACTCCTCAATCTTGTCCCTAGTAATACGTTGTGACCATTTTAATTCTTTTGCTAGATCCAATACAGATAATCCTTCCGGATGAGTTTTCATAATCGATAAAATATTTTCTTCTTTATCTATATTTATCAACACTCTCATTTGATTAATTACATTGTTAACTTTTTTTGAGGAAAGAATGTCCTTTAGGAATTCCTTCATTTCCTCATTACTAGATATTTCTTTTCGACTTTCATCAAGGCTTAATTCTTTCGTAATTCCCTCTTCCGGAATAACCATAATCGGGAAAGTAATACTATTATATAATGTCAATATCCTATATTTATATTTTTCACTATAAATATCAAAGCCAAAGATTTCTGTCATATATGCATTATTAATATCTTCTTTCTCATCAATACTATCTTCATTTATATCGTTATCATCTGATAAACCCGAATATTTCTTTATGTTACGCGCTGTTAACGATGTCATAGCTATCGTCTTTTCAGCAATCGACATTAGATTTCTAAAAGTACTCGAATTACTTGAATATTTTTTTAGTCTTCCATTTATTTGGCCATCTGTTTTTTCTTTCAATTCTTTAATAGCTTCGTTTATGATTTCGTCGGCTCTATTGATTTCCACCGACTCCCTATAATTAAAATAATTACTCATATAATTACCCTTTTGAAATCTAATTCCACATAAAGAGGTAAGTGATCACTATATCTACTATCCACAATACCTTTTGCGGTAACCAACGATCTATCACCGATTTTTCTTACATATTCCATAGCGTAAAAATATTTTAATAACGGTTTTCGAATTATTACTTGGTCTAAACAATTCCAGTATAATGGTCTATTTTCTTCATGATAATAAACCGAACCATACATTTTTGTATTTTCAGAAATATAATGTAAAATCGGATTGTAAAACCTTTTCACTTTTATACCACTCCATTTGATTGACTCTTTCTCCATTAAATCTTCATATAAAACAGCATTAAAATAATTATGTCCAACTAATTCTTCGTCAAATGGATTTGCATTAAAATCACCTATTACAAGTGTATTGTCTATAGGTAATTCTTTTTCCTCCTCTAGAATATAATTAACCAAATCTGATATTTCTTTTTGTCTTCTTGCTCTAGCTATTTCCATAGCCGAAAGATGTATTCCTGCAATCAAGATTGGGTCATTAAGAATGTTGTTTACTTCAAACAATAAGAATCTATGCTCACCGCGAAAAACCTTCAAACAAAGATTTTTCTTATATAATAGACTAACTTTTTCGCAGCTGCTATCAACAGTATATATATATCCTAATTGCTTGCATATTTTTCTAAATTCTGTATTATTGGTCAGCTTTTCAAATTCGGAAAGAATAATGATATCAATATCTCTTTCAGAAAGCAAGGTTTTAATAAGCATTCCGTTATTCTTTTTTCCGATATTCCAAAATACAATTTTCATCTAATAATATACTGAAATACATCCTCTTTCATTAGTCTTTCCAGCAATAATAATTTATTTAGTAACCCGACTTCATTCATTTGTAAGTCTTGTCGAGTAGAATGGAGCCTTACAACCTCATCCCCTCACAGAACCGTACGTGCGGCTTTCCCGCATACGGCTCTTCACAGTAACATTGACGTCAATATAGCGAATAATAAATCTTTGGTTGTGCTAATGGGTAACATTTCAGCATTTCCGCAAACCCATTCCAATCGTAAGACCTTCTGGAACTTCTTCGGTTTAGAGCTTTGAAAAGAAGCCTCATCACTTGGTGATAGAAATTGAGAAGTTTACGGATATTAAAGGTTGTCCCATAATAGTGGTAGTGTCCAACCAGCTTAGAGTTTAATTGCTTTATAGTGTCACAAACAGGTAAGAGCGAAAACTTATACAACCATTCTTTAGTTGATTTAAGTGCTTTCGCATACTTCTTTCGTGAAGTCATAACCATTGGCCACGGATAACCCTTTCTTGATTTCCCAATATAAAATGTAAATCCAAGGAAATCAAACGTCTCAGGCTTTCCGAGTCCTTTTTCTTTTCGATTTTGTTCCGCATATTTGCCGAACTCTATCAGCCTACTCTTACTGCTTTCCAACTCTAGGCCAAATTTCCTCATACGTTCCGCCAAAGCCATGTAGTATTTCTCTGCATCTGATTTGTACTGAAAACCTGCAACAAAGTCATCTGCATAGTTCACAAGAAAGCATTCGCCCTGCGCCATCTTTCTTACAACAAGCTTGAACCATAGCGTTAGAACATTATGCATATAGATATTTGCAAGCATGGGGCTAATATTACCGCCCTGTATAGTTCCTTCTTCTGTTTCCTCGAACCTGCCATCAGTCATCACTCCAGCTTTCAAGTATTTTTGTACAAGCCATAGTATATTGGGATCTGTTATATGCCATTTAAGAAACTTCATCATCCAATCATGGTCTATGTTGTCAAAGAAGCCCTTAATGTCAGCATCCACAATATAGTTGATTTTCTCATGACTCAAATGCTGGTATACATCCTTTATCGCTTCATGGCAGCTCCGTTTCGGTCTGAACCCATACATGCAGTTTAGAAATCTTGGCTCATAAACTGCTTCGAGCACCTTCTTTAACGCCGCCTGCACAAGTTTATCTTCATACGCGACTATCCCTAGCGGGCGAAGTTTACCATTTGCTTTTGGGATAAATACTCTCCTTGTTGGCAATGGTTTGTATGCATGTCTCTTGAGTCTTTCAACAAGGTTATGGATGTTATTATCCAAATCTTCCCCGTATTTCTCTTTTGTCACCTCATCAATTCCGACCGCTTTCTTTCCATCCATCTGCCGATGACACTGGTTTAGCATTTCTTCGTCAATTAGGTAATACAGGTTGTTGAACTCCGGTTTTACCGTATTCGCTGATATTTCTGCTATTCTCTCTAATTTTGTTTCCACCATTTTTTCCATCCCTGAGTACGGATGATGTTTCCTCAAAGAGACCGTTACTATGTAACCTCCTTCCCTCCATCGGCATTACCCGACTTCTACAGTACTATGAAGTTATCCGACTACCTGCCACTCATTTGCTGTCCTCTTTTACAATTGATTCAGCATACTCTTTTGTGAGAAGGGGCAGGTTCTCCCCAGTTGATACATACCCACAGTGTTCATCATGATTGGCCCTTAGACCCCGCAGTGCCAGACACATCTTACCAATACGTTGTGCCTGATATTGTCTTCCGTATGATTGAGCACGTCGACCCTCTGTTCAAGTACGATTTCGGGGCTCAATAGCTTTTCAACCCTGATGTCTAGCTGTCTACGCTTGTCAAGCAGGATTACCCCTGCCATCCCAAGACTCGCTACCGCTGGCTGGTCAGGCCTTAGGCGGACCGGATTCCCACCGGTTAGGATATGCACCCTTAGCTGGGCGCACCAATCATCAGTACCTTACTAAGATACCATATTTCTGAGATAATATCTCCATTTCATTAATCATTTTAAGGAGGTATTTCTCATGTCATCAAAAACAATCATCAATCAGGCCAGGCTTAACGAATGAGCAACCAGATTCTCTGATCAGAAAGCCAGCGGATTATCCGTTTCCGACTGGTGCCTTCAGAATAACATCACCAAAGACAAATATTTCTACTGGAAACGAAAACTTAAAGATGAGATCGTCTCAAAAGCTCTTCCCGATATAGTCCCCATTTCACTTCCTGCCCCATCTGATCCCGAACCAATCACTACATCCAAATCCAATCGCGATAGCTGCTCAAGTTGTACAAGTTGTGCAACTATTCCAACCGGCTCCTGCGCCAGAGTTTACATCAACGGAATTACTGTTGAATTCGATTGCACACGGTACATAGTGGGTACCGCCTTTCATCATAGCTGCCTTGCGGCGGCGGATTATTTTTGTTTATGACATTCCTTCGGTAATTCATCCGACCATGGAAGAAGCATT
>JAEEGL017005023.1_pt1 | contig 11898 bp, 11 predicted proteins | sample 9134231 | NCBI WGS metagenome assembly JAEEGL01 (sample SAMN16246548, study PRJNA631951) | gut metagenome | biome: gut microbiome; feature: rumen; material: fiber-attached | host: Bos | place: Iran: Karaj | collected 2018-10 | reverse complement strand
GAGATCCTCGGGCACTGTGAACTTGAAGGTGTTCACAAGGATTGTCCCAGCTTCGACTGTCAGGAGTATCGGGACTACTTCAATGAGCTTGGTTACAATGAGTAACCGTCACTCCCCGGCCTTCCCCAAGGGCTGGGGATTTTATTTTTAGACAGAAGCACAGATTAAAAACTGTATGTTACGTCGAGGGTGTTGCCACTGCTGCCGACTGCTACGTTACGGCCTTTGCCAAACAGCAAGTCGCTGAGCCACCATGTCAGTTCTGCCGAGCCAAAGCCGATACCTGCTCCTGCTACCACATCATACCAGTGGTGGTGTTTGTTGACCACACGCTCTACGCCTATAGCTGTGGCAGCAGCGTAGCCTGCAATAGGGATCCAGATGCAGTCTTTTCTGAACTCCTTGTCAATCGATCTGGCTGCTGCGAACGCCATCGAAGCATGTCCTGACGGGAACGACTTGTTATCTGAATGGTCGGGGCGTTCCTCTTTGATCGCTTTCTTCAATACTGTCTTCACTCCAAAAGCCACAATTACCGATGCGCCTGTATTCACGATGAACCTTGGCCAGTTGTGACTTGAGGCTACAACAGATGAAGTACGCCTCTCTCCTGGCTTATCCCAACCTACAACCTGCCCTAGTTCATATTGAACACCGACATTCAGGTCAAACCATCCATTACTATTTAAACTATTATTACCAGTATGGAATCTGCTATCAAGGAATCCACTTGTGGTCACTTGATACGATAAATCAGCATATATTTTTATACGATCATTCAACTTATAAATTTGCTCTGTTCCAACACCTAGTATTGGACATTCTTTATAACTTGAAGATAAATTTCTTACAATACCCATTCTCGGGAAGACAATGGAGTTCCATTTCTTTGCCCCATTATAACCTGCTATAATATGATGCAAATTTAAAAACATATCAGCATAAATACTGATTATTCCGTGTCTATTAGGATCTCCTCCGGAATCCTTTTTAGGATCCAGATAAGAGGCATGATGATTAACAACTATTCCATTTTGCCAATTCAAACCTCCTCGTATACCAGCCTCAGGTGTAAACCACTTACCAAATCCCACATTTAAACCATACGTACTACCATTGGGAAATACATACTTAAAATTTGTATTATAAGGGTTGATTAGGGACATACCTAAGCCAGTCTGAATGAACCAATTATCCCAAAAATGGTTTAAAGCAACACCATCTCTTTTATTTTTTAAAGCACTAGATGATCTGCAGAATCTATTTACAGAAGACAAGTCCATTTCCACACCAACAATAATATCCGCATATCCATTACTGCCATGTCCTTTCCCTGATGAATGTTTGCTATTTATGCTTGCCACAAAATGGTAACCGACGTCAGCATATAGTCGACATCTATCATTGAGGCGGAATGTGTTTACGAATCCTAAGCCCAAAATAGGACATCCTTTCCCTGAGCCTATATCCAGCCATCCCCCTACTCGGGGAGAAACAATCAAATTCCATTTTCTATCTGGTTGATATACAGAAATTAAATTATGCAGATTAAATTGAATATCTCCAATAAAGGTCATAAATCCACCATTACGATGATTTGCTCCAGGTTCTCCAAAAGGTCTTAACCATGTATTGTGGTCATTCTTTAGTATACCATTTCCCCAATTAATTTTGAATCGTCCTCCAAAGTCTGGTGAGAACCACTTACCGACTGCAACATTGACACCAAAAGACTTCCCATTTGGGAAAACATCCGCAATATTTTCTTCATAAGGGAATATCAGATTCATATCCACACCAACCTGTGCATACCAGTTATCCCAAAACGAATTGGTCACAATCGCATTCGAGTTTACTGGCGTTCCGCCTTCCACATCAGCTTTGTTTTTGTCTGGTTCCTTCGCATCGATCTTGTTCGTATCGAAATCAGGGACCGTCGTGTCCAGACCAATCGCCTTCTTATACTCAGCATTCCTTTCTGAATCTGAGCCAACAGTCCAGATCTGAGGATATACAGACACTGTTCCGATGAACAATAATAATAGTATCAATAATTGTTTCTTCATCATTCTATTTTAGATAAAAAGGACAGAAGGACATAAAATAAGACAGAGTACTCAAATAAGACAGAGTAACAGAATAACGATTATTTAGATAAAAAGAACAGATGAACATATTTTATACACAATAACAGAATTTGTAAAGCTTGGCATTGCACTCGCTGCTCCAAAAGTTCATTTATTGTTATATCATCCTAAATAATCCAGATGGGATTAACTGAAGATTATTACCAGCTCTTAAAATTATCTATTCTTCGATTCAACACATCTTTTATCTTAACTTATAACAACTCATAGTTATTAATGCCAATCCCAGAAAGGTCTATAAAACCAACATCTGGTCTAAAATAAGCTTTTACCTCATCTCTGATATCAGACGCTTTATCTTCCTGCTTTCCATAATCGTTTAGTGTATACTTAAACTGTATGACGTCATTAACTACATCAACCTCAGTTTTGTCACAGTGATGTATAAATGTAATATCCACTTTATCATCATGGGGCGTAAATTCAGACCTAGGTCTTCCAAATTCTTCCAAAAGATCCGCCATTGCTATCAGACAAGATAATGGGTCCGTATCTATTGATAATCTAAAGTTTGGATGCTGCGGTATTTCACATAATTTCTTTCCATTCATACCATAGTACAACCTCATCATATCGTGCATCATTATGCCTACAGCAGCCCAGTCTTGGATGAAACACGTTTCTGCATATTTAAGTGTCATTATCTCAGGGTAAGCTCTCAATTTGTCATTCAAGAACATAAATGCTAATGCTCCAGGAAAACCATGCGTATCATTATATGCCTCATAAATTAGTCTGAGAACTTTATCTTTCCACATTGATATCGGGAGCTGCACCATTTTTTGTGAATAACCACAAAATGGGTAAATCAATAACCGAGAGGAAATGTGACTAAAAATACTCTTTGCAGACAAATCGATGCTATCATCACCTATGATTTCTGCATTTCCAATACCTCTTCTAACTTTATTAATATATTGCCACGGATACCCTATGTCATGGAATAAGGCTGCAATCATTGTTGCATGATAGAAAACACTCTCTGCCCATGTCTGAGAATACTCATCTGGGGGCAATTCTCCATTGTAGATATTTTTAAAATATCGGCGTAGATACTCCGTATTATCATGTGTTGCTAATATATCTGCACATAATGATAGTAAAGAACTTCCATTGACCATCAATCCTTTTTCAGGATTACCATTACCTAAGAGTTCTGAAACGATATAAGCTGTAAGGGGCTGATGAAGAGAATGATCACGTTTTCCATCTTTATGAGGATCCATGATTGAAAGCCAGTCATCCATCAGCACATCAGGCATGATAAACTCATAAGCGGGGAAAACTGATTTTGAATAGGCTAATACATCTGCCTGAGCAGCCTTTATGTCAATAAAATATTGAGTAGTTGTTCTTTTCTTCAGTTTCTTATAGACGGATTCCTCGTCCATCGAACCATCCCAACGTTCTTTCATCTCTTGATAATGAGCATGGTCTATACCATGTTTCATATTGAATACTTTGGGATAGTAGTTATTATCTTTATCCTTGAATTTATCAAGACTGAATTCCATTAGTCCCAATATTTTAAAACGAAATCACGCAATACTACCTGCGCATTCTTCATCACAAGAGAATTATTCTTAATCTCAGTGAGCTTATCAATGTTATGATCATTGATTTTATAAGATATTACAGCATTCAGATAATCTATCATCTCTTTCGAAAAAGGTAGAAGGGTCTCTTTTTGCACATATAGTTTTAATGCAGATAGTAGCATATTGAAATCTACATGTTTATCACACATGCGCACATAAGCATAAGTAAAATAACGCAAGAAACGATTGAAGTGGAGGCTCAAGTACCTTCTATAGTCTCTAACTTCTATTATATAGTCATCTGTTATAATAAGCTTATCATTTGAATTAATACTTATTTCAGTACTATAATCAACTGCCTCACTTAAATTTAGAATAAAATCATAGAAGGACATCTTTTTATCTTTCTTCTTTATAATAATAGTGGCTAGAAAATGATAATATACTGCCAACAACTCCATAGGTTGTTGACTTACCTTCTCATCCCACCTCCCAAGCATTTCCTCTGCCATGTAAAACAATGCTTGTAGCTGTCTATATTCATAATCACTCTCTATATATTCTCTTAAAGAGGTTGATTGTCCATTTATCCAATCATGGAGTGATTCTTTATAACTGCTTGTATCATCACTAACAATAGAGGTAACTCTTCTTGTCAAAGAACTTAAAAAGTCACTAAGTCTACTTATGGCATAAGACGGACTCCATCTCGGAGACATTTGACGAGCCATACGGGCATAGCCGCGTCGATTCATATTGATGAGAAGGTTACTATAGAGAAGCCCTAATTTATTTATTGATGAAATATCATCTCCCTTAATTTCAAGTTCCTCATTCGCTTCCTCAAGATCCTTTAATCTTCTGGTCCAATAACTACTATTGGAGTCTCCTTGTGACCTCAAATAAATCAGATAGTTTTGATAGACAATGGCATCATCATAGTATATAACAGATTGTGGGCTGCCATCACTCTCAGAGGTTATCTTATTGAATAGATCGAGATTGTCCTCTCCTACAATATCTTTGAAGGAAAGCATAATGCTATCTTCCTTATAGGTTTGCGGAACTTTGTTCAATATCAATGAAATATATTTTGTTTCATCATATACAGCTTGACTATAGGTTGCAAGTAATTCTTTATCTTCACGTAATTCAAAGAAGAATTTCTTAAGTTCATCATCATCATTGGCAGGATTTTCCTCTTTTGAAAGAGGATTCTTGCTCATTAATGAATTAAAATACTTGGCTACAAGAAACCGGTCTTTTACATTCTTACAAATTTCTGCTGATGCACTAAGGCAAGCTCTTAAATCCTGATAATCCAAAGAAGCAACCATAATAAACTTGGCTTTCTCGGGGCCTAGATTGAACATGTAGTTGTGCAATGACTCACAAAAACCAACATACCCAGGTGAATTATCGACTATTACATGGACTATCTGTTCCGGGAATAGCGATTCAAATGAAGAAATTATCATTTGAAGAAATTCTACAAGCCAATAAGAATGAATGTCATCCATCAACATTCTCGTATCAACAATGGCTTTAGAATTTGCGCCATAAATATCAGAGCCTATAACATTTATCTGCTTTCCCTGTACATTATCTGCTGTTATAAATTCAACAGACCTGCTTTTGCCATGAATAAAGTTTTTCATGTAATAGCCAAGCAGGTTCAGCACCTCACCATTTCTATCCTTCAACACATTTGTTTCTTTTTCCCAAAAAGGAGATTGTGCAGCTGGGCCTGATATTGAAGTACCCGTGATATCAAAATCAAGCATAATAACAGGTGCTTTCTTTACTAGCTGCTTCGCCAAATTAAGAGCTATTGTGGTTTTTCCCACACCTCCCTTGCGTGATTCTATGCTATATAGTCTAAATGACATCTTTCTATATTTTTATGTTGTACTCATTTTCACTGCGATGAAAAAGCTGAAGCCATGCGACTCCAACTAGAAATATATACGACAATTGACACGACTCGGACATGGGGAAAGCTGACATTCAATGGCTCTCGTAGTTCCAATAGTTTCCATCATGGTTAATCGTTTAAACTTAACTTGCGTCTATTAAAGTGCGGGGTTTCCGATAGGATTTATTTCACAAACAGTGGAGCATCTTTGGTAAATCGAGCGAACTCAAATAAAAGTACCTAGAAATTCTGAGATACGAAAACTGATTTTGCCTCTCTGAATCAGTTTATGTTTAAAATCCAGAGCTTTAATCTCTGTGACAACGTTTCTAAAAACATTTACAGTTCTCTTATATTGGGGCTCAACATCGTTCTCAACCTTTGTAATAGCCTTCACTATATCTTCTATAGAATGATACACAGAGTCAACGTCATTACCTGTAATGGAAATGGAAATCTGATTAAGTTCGTCTTGATCATCCCACATAAAAGCCACAAAAAGAGGAAGATTTTCTGAGTCTTTCATCCCAAAGTCATGCAATACAGGCATGTTGGCTCTTGGTTCATCCCAAGTCGGCACCATATAACTGATTGCTTTTCCACTTGATGAAGGCATCTTATATTGTCCTTCACTCAGTGGCCGAACTGCGAAAATAGGCCAATTTGCACCAGAAATACTATCAAGGGCATTCCAGAAATCTGCGTCTCTCAACACCTTTGCAACATACGGGTCCTTCTCTGTATAGAGTATAAAACCATATATTCGCGACAGATTCTTATCTTCACCGACCAAATCTTTGATTAACTTTAATCCGCAGGTCTTTTCAAAATCAAGCATAGCTTCTTATTTTTTATTGCATGTACATGTCCAATGGTGCACGAAACCCTTATGGAGCGATTACATCAATATCCTTCTATCATCTTCTGCTACATTAAGTAGTTCGTATTGTAAGCTATGGTTACCAGACTTCTTAAACTATTGAAGTTCTTTTCTGAAATTGATGCAGCCTTAAACAACTTTTCTTGATATTCTCTGCGCTTACTACCTAGTAACAATGGATTAGCTTCACCTGGCTTGTCATAGACAAAGTATATCACCTGACATGCAGATCTGGACAATTCATTGCCTATGGCCTCCCACCACTTCTTGTCTGTATCACCAATAGAGACACCAAAAAGGACAATCAAGTTAGAATTATTCAGCAGACTCATCGCAGCATCATTCTTTCCATTGCCAAACATGTCGTTCGTCCGTGGCTTAACAATCACATCAAGGATATCGGGATTATTCCGGAATTCAGTCTTGGCTATCTGCTCAGGGCTATTAACTCCCACAAGAATAGCAGGGTCGCCATTTATACTGCTATGTATATGCAATACATCCTTAAAAGAAACACCATATCCACTCAAATTATTGTATGCGACTTTTGAATCGCGAAGATCCAAAATCTTTTCAAGGGTATTCGTGTAATTAAAGGTCATAAAATGTATATATTCGGTATTTTGATAACCTTTTTTGAACGCTTTTAATTTGAGGCTATCCTGATAACTCATATAATTAGGACTTTCTGGCTGAGAAAAATCCTTGATGATTTTATTGGCCTTATAGCTATCGATCTTAAAGGCCTTATCTTGTGCATTAATAAATGACTTCAGCTCTTTATTGATGTCAAGAATGATATTAAGATACTCCTGTTGATCTTCTAATTTTTCAGAATACTGACCAAGAGCAAGTTCCAGATCCGACCAGTCAATATCATTATCTGCCTTTTTCCCGTTGTTTGAAACAAATGTCTGAATAGATTCCCTAAAAGTTTTAAGATATGCAGGAAGATTTTCTCTATTAAGGAGCAAATAATGTCCCTTATAAAAATCAATGTATTTGGTCTTCAAGCCCATACATACATCAAAACCATTTCCAAGTAAGAATGTCGTATTCATAGACAAATATTATCTTTGAAGCACTGTCATCTTTTCATGTGTAACCAAATTCATCACATTTGGTTTTTCACAAATTTCTTAAATATATCCTTCGATGTTAGTTTTGGGACCGCTTGGGTCTACCCGCTTGGCTCGCCCAAGAATATGACTAAATATGAGATTACGTATCGTCTTCATCCTGCACCTAATCAAACAGCTAGAAATTATTTGATTTCACTTGCAATAACAGACAACTTAGTACGTGCATCTTTCTTCTTCTGTACTTTCTGTCTTTCATACTCCCATTCATCAAGAATGAGTTCAATTATCTGGCGAACAACAGTAAAATACTTTAAGCAATCCTCCTCAGAAAGTTCATGAATTCCTTTACTCAAAACGCCATATAAAAGTTTATTGTCTATCATGACATCTGGGAGATGATTTTCAAGCATCTTCATCTTTTTATCCATCTTGCATGAATTGAACAAATTCGCGTCTATCTCACCACTTTCAATTGCACTCCTTGATATTTCATCAATAAGATGTTCAAATATTCTACGAAGATACACATAAGAACCTGTACCAATTCCATTGGCTGCCAAACCTATTGCCCTAGCTAGGTCCTTAAGATAAGGCTTATCCAACACCTTCGAGTATTTCTTGATTTGTGCAATATGTATAGTAGCAACTGATGGATATTGACCAACCTTTTCTATGAAACCTTCATTAAGATTATAATGGATATAAACGTATAAATAATCTTTATAGCGTTGACATTCAAAACGTATAACTCTTAAATCCTCCTGATAAAGGTATTGAGAATCCAATCCAGCCACTAATAGAAAAGTAGAATCTACACCTATATAGGGATTGTAACCATCAATTCTTAAGCCATAAGAAGATAAGTCCAACAATAACTGATCGTCCTCAGATATCGCTATTTTTGTGTAAAGTGGTGAATCGAAAATGAATTCCTGTGCTGTCATTTTTTTCGTAGACAGGTTGTTCCCCTGCCATCATCCATTTTAATCGACATGATATTTAGAAGTAAACTTTTTAACATCACGCAAAAAGACATCTATTTCTTTATCTACTTTATTTTGCATCTTTTCAGGTTTCTTGATAACAGATTTGCTTAGATGCCTGTAGGAATGGAATGGCAATACAGAGGGTGCAACCAGCCCATTTAAAATAACAAAGCCAACTGTTGCTATTTTAAGCCACTGGAGCCCATTGTAAGGAATTAGCATTCTGTCGAACACGGGTATAAACCTATTCATGAGCATATAAATAGTTGTCAAGATCAAAGATAAGAAAAAAAAACGACCAAAATGATTAAGCGTCGATTTATATCCTTTATCCAAACCTGGCTCCTGATCTCCGGCAGGATTCAAATGGTAAAAACCTTCAAATATCAAAGGCAATAACACACCTACCATTGTCAGTGATATTGTGAGCAATATCCCATCAAGATGAATAACATACATTATTGTCGCCGTAAACAGGAACCACATCAATTCTAATAACATCCTAAACCAATCGTTGCAGAAAATGCCAATATGCAGAAATTGCATCATTCTACTAAAATGCCCTTCAGAAACCAGATTATAGGTTCGGTTACCATTATTTCGAAACAAATCCACTACATATGTTATCCACTTTCCTACCCAATATGTTGTTGAAAGCAGTGTAAAGAACGATAATGAGCTGACTAAAAAGTCATTGAAAGGTATCATTGAACAACGCAACAACTCATCATATAAAAAAACTACTAACACAAACAGAAATGTATATAGGGGGGCAAGGGAAATCTCTCTGTCTTCTCCTTGTAGCTGTGGCTTGGCATTCTCTATCTGGAAGGTAGATTTCCATAGGTTTGCTCGGTTCAGAAGATTACCGCCTTCGTTTTTTTGTTGTTCAGTAAGGCGTGCTTTGTCACTCATCAAGATTTTCAGAAGTTTGAAATCTGAATTATTGTTTAGCTTATCAAAATTGATGTCAGAACTTACATTCTTTAGATTATCTGCCATCTGAGCCTTGATCAAAGAGAGAATCTTGTAGATAAAGTTATTCTCCCCAGCAAGAACACACATCACAATGACAGTTGCAAGAACTCCGACGAAAGATTGACTCCCGCCTAAGAAAATTATGCTACTTGATAACATTAATTGAGATGAACAATAGTATTTCCTTCCAAGTTAAACAAAACCTGGAAGTTCTGTTGAAGTTTAGAGGTACTCAATGTGTCATTGAATGAACAAAGAGCACTATGCTGTTCCTTATCGTCTTCAAAACGATAGATTTCCGTATCTGATATGGTAAAATGATCTAACGACTTGCGAATTTTCAAATCTTCTGGGAGCACTTTCATTGAAAGCTTCTTTTCATTAGAAGCTTTTCTCATCTTTTCTATTAAAATCAAATCGTTCTGATAATCGCTAAAATAGGATTCAAAAAGAATATTCAGATGTGCCCCCTCTCTACCAAGGAATCCATCTAAGCTCGTCTTTAAATGCTCCATCAATTCATCTCCTAAATAAGAATCATTGAGCTCGTTATGAGCATTGATTTTATCAAAGAAGCCCTTGCGAAGAACAGACATCTGACCACAATACATATTCACCACTTTTGAATGGTCAAACATAAAACACATGATTACAGCATTATGAGCCCTATCGCTATTATACCTAACCGAAGGGTTACCACTCTCAAAAGCAGTCTTAAGCTCCTGATAGTATTCTTCATAAAAGTTCTGTTTCATTATGCTTGTCTATTAATTACTTATTTGGCGCGTTTGCGAATATACAAAATAATCGCAAAAACACCAAATAATGAGTTTATAATTTATATATTATTAATATTTATTTGTCTGGAGCACTAGTGTTAGCCAAACTATACTTAAAATTTAGTCCTTTTCTGAAAACTCAAATTTGGATGTTTACAAGAAATTATATGTTGCAGAAACGTAAGATTGTATCAATCTCCGTTTTTATGTTCTTCAATACTATTTTGAGCTGATCTGATGGCAAGTTCGTAATATATTTAGCCAATGCAATTTTATCGAGATTTACAATTGTACTATCTTTCTGAATTTCATACAAACATCTAGACAAGCCTCCCCAAGTTGGTTATAGCTTTAAAAAGCTCCTTGCCAATTTCATCATGAATTTCCTTATTCACATTTGCCTTATGAGCATCCAAGTCATTCTGTATATCTTGTAGTTGTCGAACGGCAGTAAGTTCTTCCAAAGTAAAGAAGCCTCGCAACATCCTATTATGAGCAAGCATATTAGTCATAGAATTCAGTTCAGACTGAACTCTAATAATATAACCCATCTTATCGGCCAAATTCATTTTTGACCACTCAGAATGGATTCTTTCTATTTGTTTACAAATGTCTTGCATAAATATCTTAAGTCAGTTAGCAGCCAATTCTTAAGACTCGTAAACTCGAATAAGAAGCAGAGCCGAAAGAGCCTCAGCAACTGCTGAGATCTTTATCGTATCAGATATGGAAAAACTTATTTCATATTTTGAGCATGACAGGCATCAACTATTGTGATGGTGTCACCATCAATACTGTATGCAAAGTACCATTTATCTGTATTTGCCATGTAGTAACCTTTCCAACGTTCTATCGTGGGTTCACGCCTAAGAAGTGTGCATTCTATCTGCAACATCGCGTCAACCGCATCATCAATATTCTTATGCATCAACCATTTAGAATATGTGTGCTTATACTTCTTAGCAACATTGTTGTAAAAAGAGCGTATCTTACGTCGAGCCAGAGGCTTAACTTTATATTTATACCTCATCATGGCTCTGCATAGACATCATCTATCATCTTATGTAGTTCAGTCCTAAATGCCTCCAAGTCTATCGTTTCATCGTCATCCTCAGAAACCATATCCTTATACTCCTCCTCAACCTCCTGCCAGGCTGTACGACACACATCATCTTGTATCAAGTCACGCTCAGGAGTAGCTTTTGCCTCTTCCAAAAGGCTTTTCACATGCATATCAATCAGCTTCTGAGCCCAAAGGCGTATAGCCATTGTGCTGTCAAGCTCCGGCAAAACTTCGCGAAGTACTGCTTCATCCACTTTTACGTCTACTACACACATAATGTTTTCTATTTCTACTTTCTGGTGGCAAAGATACAACGTTTTTTTGAAAGTTGCAAGTTATTTTAGATAAAATCGCTCGGCTATGCCGCTTGCTACCGAAGGGACGCAAGAACATAAGGATAAAGACAGAGTAACTTATTAAGACAGAATAACGTTATTGCTGGGCGTTGCCCCGCTATCTTCCATCAACCCCAACCCCTTCTTCATAAGAAGGGGCTTCGAACCTTTTCCCAAACCCTTTTCCAATCATTG
>JAEEGL016322828.1_pt1 | contig 11898 bp, 8 predicted proteins | sample 9134231 | NCBI WGS metagenome assembly JAEEGL01 (sample SAMN16246548, study PRJNA631951) | gut metagenome | biome: gut microbiome; feature: rumen; material: fiber-attached | host: Bos | place: Iran: Karaj | collected 2018-10 | reverse complement strand
TAAATAATCCCATAAATCCTCCAAATATCATTATATCAAAGATTAAAAAAAAAGACATTATATAATGTCTTTTATTTAACTTAACACAGTTCCTTTAACTACATTAGATCCAGTAGACTTAGTTGATATTAAAGAATCAATGTTAGTTACTGAACTAGTATAGTTAACAGTAATACCAGATCCGCTTGTAGCAGCTCCATAGAACATTGCTGTATAAGCACTAGGTCTATTATAAATATTAAGTGTACAATTAGCTAATGGTGAATCATGGAACATATCTTTGATACTTGTAGCATATATTTTAAATGTTCCAATACTATTCCATGTACCTGCTTCTTTACCAGCTAGATAGAACATACTATCCATTTTTGTAACACTTGATGTATTCCAACTTGATAAATCACCAATATTCCATGTTGTAGCTACATAACCTGTATCATAGAACATATAAGCCATGTTAGTTACATGTGATACATTCCAACCTGATAGATTACCAATATACCAAGTAGTTGCACATTCACCACTTATAGCAAACATATTAGACATATCAGTTACACTACCAGTATCCCAACTTCCAATATTTCCAATATTGAAAGTCTCAGCAAAGACTGCTGTATAAGAGAACATCTCACTCATATTTTGAACATGCGATACATCCCAACCAGATAAATCACCTATACTCCATGTATCTGCACTATATCCAGCTTGATAGAACATTTTTTGCATATACACACCACTACCAGTATTCCATCCAGTTACATCAAGATCAAAGTTAACGGCATTATATCCTATTAATTCGAACATACCTCCAAAATAAACAACATTTGATACGTCCCAACCAGTTAAATCTAAAGAGAAGTTTTCAACATTACCAGCACAAGCAGAGAACATACCAGTCATAGATGTTACACTACCAGTATCCCAACTGCTTACTGAAGTAATATCTACTGTTGAAGATGCAGAGAAAGCGCCATCAAACATATAATCCATTCTTGTAACTTTTGAAGTATCCCAGTTAGATACGTCTCCAAAAGTTGCTGAAGTTGCATTATAACCAAGATAAGAGAACATTCTATGCATATCTCTTACACTTGATACATCCCAACCAGATACAAAGTCAACATCAATACTTGTTGCACTATATCCTGCAAAATAAAACATATAATACATATCTATAACATTAGAAGTATCCCAGTTACTTAAATCACCGAAGTTAACTGTTGATGCATTATATCCAAGACATTCAAACATAGCTTGCATATAAATTGCACTTGATGTATTCCAATTTCCAATATAACTAATATCAACTGTTGTAGTAACACTATAAGCAACATACTCAAACATACCTGCAAAACTTGTTACCTTTGATGTATCCCAATTAGATAAATCTCCTACACTCCATGAAGTAGCCTTATATCCAGAGTATTCAAAAACACCTATCATTTTAGTTACTTTAGAAGTATCCCAATCAGATAAATCACCAATATTCCAACTAGTTGAATAATATCCACAGGAATCAAACATATGCCATATAGTTTCAACATTAGATGTATCAAAATCACTTACATCTGCTGTAAATGATGTTGAATTAAAACCAGCATAGTAAAACATATATCCCATATTAGTTGCATATTCTGTATCAAAGTTTGTTAGGTCAATTGTTTCCACTTTCTTAAAGTTAGAAAATGCATAACTACTATCAGGATTAGCTATTACTCCTCCATCTTGACCTATATATAATTCATACTTAGTATCATTATCACTATCAGTATACCAAGCCATAACCATTCCATCTTGATCAATTGATACATCCCAACTATCTATTGCACTTGCTGGAACCGTTTTACTATTAACAGTTGTAATACTCTCAAAACTATCTCTTGCTATACTCTTACCAAAGGTCTTAGTTGCATCATCATCATGTTTCATTAAGGCAGCACCAGCAAATGTTGGTTCACCTACCTCAATAGTAGTTCCCCATATTTCTTGATACTTATCATACTGACATGTTTCAACTTGAACTTCTAAAGTATATTTACCACCTGAATACCCAGTAAATGTTGTTCTACATGAAGTTACACCATCAACAGTATTACAATTAGTACTACTATTAATATCAACATCAGGATTAAAAGTTACAGAATTCATTAATGTTGTTGTACTCTGGTTTCCATCCAGAGCATTTTTATAATAGTAATAACCATCTTGGTATACCCATTTATCATTAAAATTACTATTAAAATTAATTACTGCGGCTTCATTATCATTATTGTCTGTTAATGATAAAGGATTTCCATTTTTATCTTCCCAACTAGGAGTTAATTTAATTCTTACGGCCGCAGGTGTATTTCCTTTATTAGTCGCAATAATAGTTTTTTCTACTGTATCACCAGGTTTCCAACTATCTGGACTAACAAAAGCCTCTTGTGTTTCTATAGAGTAAGTACCCGCTGTAAATTCATTATTAAAAGTATCTGTAGTTGTAAAATAAGCCAAAGTTACCCCTAGGGCTAAAAATACAGTGAATAATAAACTCATAAAAACAATTGGCTTTTTATTATTCATAAAACCTCCTAATTACTAATTACAGATCCTTTAACTACACGAGAATTAGATCTTGTTGCAATTATATTATCTATATTTGTTGTTGTACTACTATAGTTAACAGTTATTCCTGATCCGGATACTATAGTCGCATCTTCAAATGCTTTACTATAACTTGTAGGATTACTATATATGTTTAAAATTGCATTTGCTTTGGAACATTTATTAAACATATAAGAAATATCAGTGGCATATACTTTTAGTGTTCCTATATTATTCCATGTTGTTGCGTTATAACCTGCACTTGAAAACATACTTTTCATATTAGTTACTTTAGAAGTATCCCAATTACTTAAGTCACCAATATTCCAAGTCGTTGCATTATAGCCAGCACCAGAGAACATGTAACTCATATCTGTTACTTTTGATGTGGTCCAATTGCTTAAAATTCCTACACTCCATGTTGTTGCGCTATATCCAGCATGATAAAACATATTAGACATTTTCGTTACTTTTGACGTGTTCCAGCCACTTAAATCGCCTACATTCCATGTTGTTGCATTATGACCAGCACCTGCAAACATACTTTCCAGGCTAGATACATTTTCTACGTGCCAACTATTCAAATTACCTATATTCCATGTTGAGGCACTGTAACCAGCACTGTCAAACATACATTGCATAGTTGTTACTTTTGCGGTGTTCCAGCCGCTTAAATCACCAATATTCCACGTTGTTGCACTATGACCCGCTCTTGTAAACATAAATGACATATACCATACTTTAGATGTATCCCAATTACTTAAATCTCCAATATACCATGTTGTAGCATTATAACCTGATTCATAAAAAACCGATCTCATATCTGTTACACTTGATGTGGTCCATCTACCAACATTACCAATATTAAATGAAGTAGCGCTTTTACCTGCTTCATAAAACATATAACTAATATTTGTTACTTTAGATGTATCCCAACCACCTATATCACCTATATTCCATGTTGTTGCACTTCGACCTGCGGAATTAAACATATTACTTATGTCTAATGCATTAGATGTGTCCCAATTTCCAATGTTACCTATATTAAAAGTTTGTGATGATACTCCAGCATAATTAAACATACCTTGAAAATATATTACCTTTGATGTAACCCATCCACTTAAATCTCCTACTGACCAATTTTGAATAAGAAAGCCAGAATTAGAAAACATTTTATCCATATAGCGTGCGTTTGATGTGTCCCAATCACTTAAATCTCCGATATTCCATGTTGTAGATTTAAATCCTGCATTATCAAACATATGTCTAAAACTTGTTACGTTTGATGTGGTCCAATCACTTAAATCTCCTATATACCAAGTTGTTGCATTATATCCAGATAAAGAAAACATATAACCCATATCTGTTACTTGAGATGTATCCCATTCTGATATATTACCTATGTTAAATGTTGGCGCACTATAATTTGCATAATAGAACATGTAGCTCATATCAGTTACTTGTGATGTATCTAATCCACTTAAATCCCCGATATCCCACGTCTCAGCATCATATCCTGTATAAGAAAACATATAACCCATATCAGTTACTTGGGATGTATCTAAACTATCAATATTATCTATATTAAATGTTGAGACATAGTAACCCGTATCACTAAACAAGCCATGCATATTGGTTACATTCGACGTGTTAAGATGAGCTAAATCGATTGTTTTAACATACCTGAAGTTACTAAATGCATAACTACTATTAGTATTAGCAATTACTCCCTCTTCTTGTCCTATATACAATTCATATGAAGAATTATTATTTGTATTAGTATACCAACATATTATAGATTCATTTTGAGCTTCTGAACAATCCCAACTATCTATAGCATTTGAAGGAACATCAACATTATCAACTGTTGTTATGCTTTCAAAACTATTTCTACTTATTGATTTTCCATAAGTTTTTGAATAAGTATCATAATCTCTTACTAACATTGAAGTAGGAATTGTTTCTTGGATTTCAAGATTTACTCCCCAAATTTCTTCATAACGATCATATTGAGCAGTTTCGACTTCAATTTGAAGTGTATATTTACCACCAGCATAATCGTTAAATGTTGTAGTACATGTTGTTACTCCATTAACAGTATCACAATCTCTAGTCTTATCAAAATTAACTAGAGGATTAAAAGTTACAGATTCCATTAATGTTGTTGTACTTTGTCCCTCTTTTAAAGCTCTATTGTAATAGTAATAACCATCTTGGTATATCCATCTACTATTTAAGTTACTATTAAAATTAATTATTGCGGCATCATTATCATCATTATCTTTTAATGGGAGAGGATCTCCATTGGCATCTTCCCATGATGGTGTTAGTTTTATTCTTACAGCCGCAGGTGTATTACCTTTATTAGTTGCTATTACTGTTTTAGGTGTAGTTGTTCCTGGAGTCCAATTATCAGGGCTAACAAAAGCCTCTTGAGTTTGTATTGAATAATTTCCAGTATTAAACTCATTATTAAATGTATCAGTAGTAGTATAGTATGCTAGGGTTACCCCTATTGTTAAAAATACTATTACTAATAATCCTATAAATAATATTGGCTTTTTATTATTCTTTTCCATAGAACCCCCTAATTACTAATTACTGATCCTTTAACTACATTAGAGTTACTTGATTTTGTTGCAATGATAGCATCTATATTTGTAGTTGTACTTCTATAGTTAACTACAACATTTGATGTAGCATAATATGCTGTAGAATCAAATGCAGAACTATATGATGTTGGATTACTATAAATATTTATTGTTGCAGAGAAACCTCCAAATCTATTGAATATTGAACTAATATTATCTGCATAAATCTTCAACCCACCTATATTTTTATTAGTGTCATAAGTACCTGCATTCAAAAACATAGAACTCATATTTGTTACACTTGATGTATCCCAATTAGATAAATCTCCAACATACCATTTTCTTGCATCAGGACCAAAATAAGTAAATAAACCATTCATATCTTCAACGTTGGATACATTCCAATTACCAATATTTCCAATGTCTATTTTTTTAGCGTAATAAGCAGCGTAATGAAACATACACTTCATATTAGTTACACTTGATGTATCCCATCCGCTTATATCTCCTATATCCCAATTATTCATTGATCTTCCAGTATATCTAAATGCATAACTCATATCCGTTACTTTTGAAACATCCCATTTTTCTAATCCTTTTATTGTAAATAAATCTTGACGCGGTCCACCGGTATAACCTGTGTAATAAAACACATTAGTCATATCGGTTACATTTGATGTATCAAGATAAGTTACATCTAGATAATATGCTTGGGAAAAGAAACTAAGTGCATCTCGAAAATTAGAATTAGCTTTTACGCCTCCTTCTTGCCCTATATATAATTCATATTTAGAATTGTTATCAGCATCAATATACCAACACATTACAGATTCATTTTGTTCGTTTGAACAATCCCAACTATCTATTGCATTATTAGGTATATTAATTACATCAAGAACAATTACTTTTTCAAAAGACCCTCTACTCATTGTTTTCCCAAAAACAGATGAAGTAGCAGATGGACTATCTACAATCATTAATGTTCCATCTAATACATTATTTGGTTCAGAAACCTCAACATTAGTATTCCAAATTTCTTTATATTTATCATATTGAGCAGTCTCTACTTCTATTTTTAATGTATATTTACCACCTGCATAATCATTGAATGTTGTAGTACATGTTGTTACTCCATTAACAGTATCACAGTCTCTAGTTTTATCAAATGTTACTGTTGGATTAAATGTTACAGAATCTATTAAAGTTGACGTACTTTCATTTTCATTAAGTGGTCTTATGTAATAATAGTATCCATCTTGATATATCCATTTATAATCTTTATCAAAAGCATAATTTATTATTGCGGCTTCATTTGTTCCATCAGTAAGTGGTAATGGATCACCGTTCACATCAATCCAACTTGGAGTTAGTTTTATTCTTACTGCCGCAGGTGTATTACCTTTATTAGTTGCAATTACTGTTTTAGTTGTAGTTGTTCCTGGTGTCCAGTTATCTGGGCTAACAAAAGCTTCTTGAGTTTGTATTGAATAGTTTCCAGTATTGAATTCATTATTAAATGTATCAGTAGTAGTATAGTATGCTAGGGTTACCCCTATTGCTAAAAATAAAACTACTAATAATCCTATAAATAATACTGGTTTCTTATTTTTCATAGTATCACCTATTTTAATTATAATTTATAATTATATTATTTTGCAACAATAATAAAAAAAGACTTTATATAATGTAAAGTCTTTTATGTTTCATTAACATCAATAATAGAGAATAAGTTTTTATTATTATTTAATTCACAGATATTAATTAGTACAGCTTCGCCTACTACTTTGCCACCTAATTTCTTAATATTATTACCAATGGCAGTTAAAGTATTACCTGTTGCATAGATATCATCTATAATATAAAATTTCTTTCCTTTGTATTTTTCATTAACAAGTTTAGGTAGTTCTAAGTAATCTTTTCCATATTCTTTTTCATAATCAAAAGTACATTCTACTGTTGTAGGAGGTAGTTTACCTTTCTTTCTTACAGGTACACAACCTATATGAAGAGCCTTAGCAACAGCAGGTCCAAATAAGAATCCTCTAGCTTCAGGTGCAATTATAAAGTCTGCTCCTTTGTCTTTGGCTTCTTTAACAAATAATTTTATTATTTCGTTAAGAGCCTTAGGATTCATTATTAAAGAGTTAATATCAATAAACTCTATCCCTTTCTTAGGGAAATCCTTCTCTGTCCTAATAACATAATCTTTCGTTAATAAATTTTTTAGTATTTTCATAAAACCTCCTACTTTTTATATTTATTTTTTATATAATTAATTAATTCATCTTTATCATTAGCTAATTCTTTATTAATGATCTTAGTTTCTAAATCACTAAATATTTCCCCAATTATTTTGCCTGGTTTAATATCTAATAATTTACATATATCTTTGGCACTGATATTTATTTCACTTTTCTCTTTAATAGGTAATTCTTCATAACGTGATACTATATCTGTTTTTTTAATACCTTTATTTATACCTGCTAGAATATTTACATATAAACCATATTTATATAAAACTAGTTTATCTAAATTATCTAGTTTATAGGCTTGATTTACTTTTTTTATTAAACTTTTTTCACTATTATTTATACAATAGTTTAAATTATTAATCATTGCCCATATTCCAACTATATCACTATAATCATTTACTCTACTAAAGTCTAAATCTAAGTAATTCTCTAACTCAAAAGATTCTATTAATTTAATACCATTCTCAGCTTCCATACTACCAAAGATTTTATCTAGTTCTCTTCTTCTTCTTTCATAAGATAAATTCTTTAATAAATGTTTGTTAGAATTAATAGCATCAACTACATCTTTAGATAAATGACAATTAAGAAGTACTGCAAATCTTATTGCTCTTAATATTCGTAAACTATCATCTCTAAATGATTTATTAGAATCTAAGATACTTCTTACAATATGATTCTCTAAGTCTTTCTTACCATTTAATAAGTCTATAATCTTACCTTCTTTATCAATACATATGGTATTGATAGTAAAGTCACGTCTTAATAAATCAGTTTTTAAATCATTAACATATTTTATTTCACTAGGATGACGATTATCTATATAATCTAAATCTTCTCGATAAGTAGTAACTTCAAATCTATTATTTTTATAAAATAATGATACTGAACCATAATTATCTTTATTAATATCGATATCAGGGAAAATATTTTTTAATTCCATGGGGGTTGCATTAGTAGTAATATCTACATCATTAGATTCTATCCCTAGTAATTTATCTCTTACAAAGCCCCCAACTATATAAGCTTCATAGCCATAATCAAATATTTTATTTAAAACTTCAAGAGCTATTTCTTCCATTATTACCTCTATTTATATTATATATAATTATTATTGGTTATTCAATAAGACTTAAAAAAGAGTTACAATGTAACTCTATTTTAGTCTTGGTGTACAAAGATCTATAACATCATCTATATTTTTACCTGTTGTTTTCATAAATAATCTTATTTGAGATGATACATTATTCTTTTTAAAACGATCACGGAAATCACTATCTCTTGTTATATATGCATCTGTTTCTGTAGTAATATAACCTTCTAAGTATGCTCTTGTATCTTCTTTTCCATACTTATATGATCCGTATGCAATATATTCTTTTACTAGATCAACTACTTTATCATCAAGCATGAACATTCTATCATAGAAAGCCATTATATAGTCATGTATATCAATATGTTTTTGTTCTAACATATATAATAAATCTTCACGGAATGTTGAATTAGATATTCTTCTTCGACATTCTTCAAAGTTAGTTAAATATACTGCTTCCCCAGTTTCTATATATTTTTCAATATTCCACATATTATAATTAGAATCACCTTTTCTAATCATAACCTCAATTAACTCTGTTAATGTTTTATCAACATTATCAAAATTTATAGAACGATCATTTAATTTTTTATTACGTAATATTCCTAAATGTTTAACAAATGAATCCATTTGAAAGTCTTTAGCCTGTGATTCTATTATTAACTTAGTAGTAAATGAAAAATCATCTAAAACAGTTGGATCATTAATATCAATTACCTTTTTATCCATTGGATAGAAATCTTCTTGGAATTTCTTTAATATATTAGGTCTTGATGGATCTCTTTCTTGAACAAATGTTCTAGCATAATACTCTATAATAAAATGATATAATCCTTTTAAACTAACATTTTCTAAACAATTAGTTTCTTTTAACTTTCTCATGTATAAAAGAATATATGTTGCTAGTACATTAATATAAGATATACCACCATCACATACTAGTCCTACTTTATACTCTGAGAATAGAAAAGAATTTGGTTTTAGTAAACCTTCTTGTAAGTAATCATTATCTTTAACAAATAATAATAGTTTTAATAATTCATCTTCACTAATTAAACTAACTACAACATTATATGAATCTATATGACGTCCTACCTTAGTATGATGAGGTATTCTGTTACTATCTAAGAATTTAATAACTTCATTAACACCTTTTTCCATATGTTCACTATCAAATGGTAGTATAGCTTTAAAATGTTCTGATTTACCTAAAGCCTTAGTATCACGAGATACAAATTGACACATATATGGGTTACTAGGTGAAATAAAAACTTTTGTTCTATCTCTTTGTTCACGACACCAATTCTTAAATATACCTTCTTGGGATAAATCTACTTTTTGTTCCTTTTTAGGTACATTTTGGTTCTTTAACATATGATAAATGTAATTATGAAATTCATGGTTAAAAGAATGATCATCTATTTCTACTTGTTTTGCTATGTCTTTTAATAGTTTTTCAGATTGTCTAAAATTAGTCATGGTCTTCACCTTTTATCTCAGGAACTTCCATGGTATCTTCAAGATTAAAATCAACGGCAGTTAACATGTCTACATCTTTTTCACCAGGTACTTCCTCAAAGTAATCTCTTTCACCATTTAAATCTTTAAGTAATTCATTTTCCATATTATCACCTACTATATCATTATAACACATATTTAAACATTAGTTTATCTTTTTATAGAAAATTAAATGGTTTAGACACTAATATGTCTAAACCATATAATACTAACTAATTACCTAATCTCTCTATTAAATGATATTTTTGATTAAAGTAATTAAATAAAATCTTAATAGCTCCCATAACTGGAGTTGCAAGAACCATTCCTAGTATACCAAAGAAATGACCAAATACTAGTAATCCAATAATAATTGTTATTGGATGCATATCAGTTGCTTTACCAATAATAATTGGGTTTATAACATTACCTTCTATTAATTGAACTAATAGAATAGTAACAAGACAAACAATACCACAGAATGGACTTATAGAGAATCCTACTATTACTGTTGGTACGCCACCAATATAAGGTCCAAAGTATGGAATAATATTAGTTACACCACAGAATACTGCAAATAGTAGTGGACTACTAACACCACTTATCAGTAAACCAATAAAAGTAAATATTGTAACTATTAAGGAACTAAATAAAGTACCATTAACATAACGTCTTGTCATCTCTCCTATTTGACCAAAGATATTAATTATTTCGTTACGATGATTCTTAGGAAGAGTATTATTAACTTTTCTTGTCATCTTATCAAAACTTAGTGAGAAATAGAATGCAATTATTAAACTTAAACCTACTGTTAAACCACTAGATAAGATACTAGTTACCACAGATACAATACCTGTTAATCCATTACTAGTAAAGTCTGTAACATATTTCTCTAATTGATTATTAATATCTGTTTGAATAGATTTAATATCTAAAGCATCAGTATTAAATCTATTAAATAAACCTGATATAAAATCTTTTACTTTTGATAAATAAGTAGGTAATTGACTAATTAATTCTTTTAACTGATTAATAAATTCTGGAACTACTAGTACTATTAATAAAATCATTATTACGATGAATATGAAATATACAATAGTAGTACCTAATTTACGATTAATGTTCTTTCTTTCTAAGACTTTAATTAATGGTTCTACTAACCAAGCTAAGACCCAACCTGCAAATAGTGGAACAAGTAGTCCTAAGAAAGTAATAAATATTTTTAATAACTCTGTTTTTTCTAAGATTATAAATAGGAAAATAATAAGACCTAGGATTAACCCTATGATTAGAAACTTAAGGGCAATTTTTCCATAGTTAATAATACTATTTAATCCTTCATAATCAATTTTTTCTTTATCTTTTTCTTTCATAATATCACCTACTTTATAAACATCGCATCTCCGAAGGAGAAGAAACGATAATCATTTTTTATTGCTATTTTATATGCATTTAATATTTTATCACGTGATGCAAAAGCACTTACTAACATTACTAGGGTACTCTTAGGTAAATGGAAGTTCGTAATAAGAGCATCAACTGCTTTAAATTTATAACCTGGATATATAAAGATACTTGTATCTCCTACCATTGGTTCAAACTTTGTTTTATTTTGCATTATAGTTTCTAGTGTTCTTACACTAGTAGTACCTACAGCAATTATTCTATTTCCCTTTTCTCTTACTTCATTTAAGATGTCACACGCTTCCTTAGTTACTATATAATGTTCACTATGCATAATATGTTTAGTAACATCAGATACCATAACAGGTCTAAATGTACCTAGTCCAACATGAAGTGTAATATGAACAATCTTAACACCTTTTTCTTCAATTCTTTTTAACAAATCTTTGGTAAAGTGAAGCCCTGCTGTTGGCGC
>JAEEGL016026538.1_pt1 | contig 11898 bp, 10 predicted proteins | sample 9134231 | NCBI WGS metagenome assembly JAEEGL01 (sample SAMN16246548, study PRJNA631951) | gut metagenome | biome: gut microbiome; feature: rumen; material: fiber-attached | host: Bos | place: Iran: Karaj | collected 2018-10 | reverse complement strand
GCGTGTTCGACACCGTATTCCTGAAAGCCGTCCCCGGCGTTAAAGTGTGGTCGCCCGCGAGCCTTTCGGAGGTCGCGCCCGCGCTTAAAGCGGCGGCTTCCGAAAACGGACTTACCGTCGTGCGTTACGCCAAGGGCGGAGCGCCCGACCGCGACCGCTCCGACTATAAGACGTTAGGCTCGTCCCGCATCCTCGAAAGAGGAGGGAAGACGCTCCTCGTCACCTACGGCCGCGAGACGGCCGAGGTCGAAAAGGCGGCCGACGCCTTACTCTAAAAAGGCGTGGTTTGCGATATACTCAAATACGACGTCATAATCCCCCTCATAAGAGAGACCGAGGAGCTTTCAAAATACGACCGCGTCTTCTTCTTCGAGGAAGCAAAAAGGGAAGGCGGCGTGGGAGAAAGCTTTATCGCGGCCTACCCCGAGGTCAAAAACTTTAAGCATATAGGCGTCGAAGGCTTTCCGACTCACGGCGAAGTCGCCGAGCTCCTCGCGGACGCGGGTCTCGACGCCGCCTCGATAGTTAAAACGGTGACCGGAAATGAGGCTTGACAGTCTTGTCGCTCTTAAAACGGGTATAAGCCGCAGTAAAGCGAGAGAGATCATAGAGGCATCTGCCGTCACGGTTAACGGTAAGATCGTCACCAAAGCCGCGAAAGAGGTCTCGGAGGACGACGACATAGCCGTGAACGCCTTACCGAAATACGTCTCCCGCGGCGGCTTAAAGCTCGAAACGGCGCTTGACGCCTTTGGGATCGACGTAAAAGGCCTTGTCTGCCTCGACATAGGCTCCTCGACGGGCGGCTTCACCGATTGTCTTTTGCGGCGCGGCGCGAAAAAGGTCTACGCCGTCGACGTCGGCACCGACCAGCTTGCGGGGAGCCTCAAGGCAGACCCCCGCGTCGTATCTATGGAAAAGACCGATATCAGAGACCTTTCACCCGAAGCGTTGGCCGAAAAGCCCGAGCTTGCCGTCTGCGACGTGTCGTTCATATCCCTTTCGCTTATCCTCCCTCACGCCGCGAGGCTCGCGGACAAAGGCGTCTTTTTGATAAAACCCCAGTTCGAACTTACGAAAAAAGCTCTTAATAAAAGCGGCGTCGTCAAAAGCGAAAAGGATCGCGAAAAAGCGGTCTCCAAAGTAAAAGCCGAGGCCGAAAAAGCGGGCTTTACCATAAAAAACCTCGCCCCGTCGCCCGTGAAGGGCGGCGACGGCAACGTCGAATACCTCATCTTTCTTGAAAAGAGAAAGGACTGAAAATGAAAGTATCTATAGCGCTTTACAATCGGAAAAACGGCGTCAAGGAGGCGGCCGCGAGGCTTGCCGAAATGCTCTCGTCCTTCGGCGCCGAGGCGTCGGTCTTCGATAACTGCGACGCCGCCCTTTTCGAAAGCGACCCCGACTTTATAGTTTCCCTCGGCGGCGACGGCTCGCTTCTGCACCTTGCGAGACACGCGCTCGAAAACGGCAGGGATATTCCGATAGTCGGCATCAACTACGGCCATACGGGATATATGTCGGAGATCGACTTCAAAAAGTGCGGAAAAGAAGACCTCGCGCCGCTCTTCGACGGCTCGGCCGTCACCGAGGAAAGGATGGTTATCCGCTCGGAGATAGTGAGGGACGGCAAAACGCTCTGCAAGGGCTACGCCTTAAACGACGTCGTGGTCTTGAGAAGCCGCAAGGCGCACGTCTCCGAATACGTCCTCTCGTCGGAGGGGAAGGAGATAACGAGGTTTATCGCGGACGGCATAATCTTCGCCACCCCGACGGGCTCGACGGCCTATTCGCTCTCGGCGGGCGGCCCGATAATCGACCCCGTGATGCGCTGCCTTCTCGTCACCCCCGTCTGCGCCCATACGCTGACGGCCCGTCCTATCGTTTTTTCGGAGAAAACGGAGCTTTGTCTTAAGGTCTCCGAGAGGACCGATTCGGCGATCTATCTTCAGAACGACGGCGTAACTGCGGCCGAGCTCAAAGACGGCGACGAGATAAGAATAAAACGTTCGCAAAAGAAAATCAGACTGTTAAAGCTTGACAGACGTTCCTTCTACGGAGCGGTCAACGCTAAATTGAAATAGGGGAAGAAAAATGAAAAAGCAAAGACAGGAAAGAATACTCGGCTTACTCTCCGAGCGCAAGGTTGAGACCCAGGAGGAAATGGCGGCCCTGCTCAAGAGCGAGGGCTTCAACGTCACGCAGGCGACGGTCTCGCGCGATATCAAGGAGCTTCGCCTCGTCAAGATCCTCGGAAACGACGGCGCCTATTTCTACGGCAAAAACGACGTTTCAGAGGGCGGCAAGAGAAACTACAATATTCTCACCGACAGCATAATTTCGGTCGACAACGCCGTCAACATAGTCGTCGTGAAATGCCGCGCGGGCCGCGCGAACGCGGTCTGCGCCGCCATCGACGGCATGGAGAGAAGCAAAATAGTCGGCACCATAGCGGGCGACGACACCATTTTCATAGTCCTCAAGAGCGAGGACGAGGCCGCGGCGCTCCGCGACGAGATCAAACTGCTGATAGCCGAGTAAAAACAAAAAAGGCGAAGGAGGTGCGGAAATGCTTGCCGGACTTACCGTTAAAAATATCGCGACTATCGAGAAAATCGAGTGGGACCTGAAAAGCGGCTTTTCCGCGCTGACGGGCGAAACGGGCGCGGGCAAGTCGATACTTATCGACTCCGTCCAGATGCTCCTCGGCGAAAAGACCTCGAAGGACGTCATAAGAAGCGGCGCCCCGGCGGCTTCGGTCGAGGGAGTCTTTACGGATATCCCCGAAAACGCCGCCGCGTTTTTACGCGAAAACGGCGTCGAGCCCGAGGAGGACGGCACTCTCATAATCACCCGCGAGCTTTCGGCGGAGGGACGTTCGGTCTGTCGGGTCAACGGCCGCGCCGTCCCGCTTTCGACCGTCCGCGCGCTCGGCAGGATGCTCGTCAACATGCACGGCCAGCACGAGAACCAGCTGCTGCTAAACGAGCAAAACCACCTCGCTTTCCTCGACTCCTACGCCGACGTGAGTAAGGAGCTGTCGCGCTATCAGACCGTTTATAAAGAGCTTTTAGAGCTTCGGCGCGAGATAAAGACACTTACCGAAAACGCCGACGAAAAGAAACGCCGCGCCGAGTATCTGCGCGCCTCCGCCGAGGAGCTAAGGGCGGCGGCCGTGGCGGCGGGCGAGGAGAAAAAGCTTCTCGACTCCAAAAAAGAGGCCGCCAACGCAGAAGCGATAAACGGCGCCGTCGACGAAAGCTACAAAGCGCTTTTTTCGTCGGAGGGGAGCGTTTGCGACAAGCTCTACGAAGTCAAGACGCGGCTTTCTGACGCGGGCAGACTGAAGCCCTCGCTTTCCGCTCTTTCGGAGCGGATCGACGCCGTTCTTTCGGAGGCCAAGGACGTCGCGTCCGAACTTAATAACTCCCTCACGGGCGGCGACGCCGTAAGTCTCGACGCCATTGAAGAGCGGCTCGAGGTCATCCACAGGCTGAAAATAAAATACGGCGTCCGGGACGCCGACGAACTTTCGCTTTTGACCGAAAAATACTCGGCCGAGGCCGACGCCATCGACCAAAGCGATAAAACCGCGGAAGAACTGAAAGAGCGATACCGCGAAAAGTATAAAGCCCTCGAGGCCGCCGCCGAAACGCTTTCCGAAAAACGTAAGAAGAAGGCCGCGGCGCTCGACAAGAGCATCGTAGAAGAACTCACCTATCTGGACATGAAAAACGTCCGTTTCATAACGGAGATGACCGAAAACGAGAAAAACGGCAAAAGGGTCTATAATGAAAACGGCGACAAGACGGTTAGATTTCTGATATCCGCAAACGTCGGCGAGGAGCCGAGGCCCTTGGCGAAAATCGCGTCGGGCGGCGAAATATCGCGACTGATGCTTGCCGTCAAGGCGGTTATGGCCGACAAGCTCCCCGTCCCGACCCTCATCTTCGACGAGATAGACACGGGCGTCAGCGGCAAGACCGCCTCCAAAATAGGCGCCAAAATGAAAGAAATCGCGAAGGACAGCCAGGTGATATGCGTCACCCACCTCGCGCAGATAGCGGCCAAAGCCGACAACCAGTATAAAATCGCCAAGCGGACGGAAAACGGAAGAAGCTTTTCCGAGCTTTCCGAGCTCGCGGGCGAAAAGAGAATAGACGAGCTTGCAAGGATCATAGGCGGCGAAAAAATAACCGACGCCGCAAGAGAGACGGCAAGAGAGTTAACGGAATCATAAAAAACGGAGAGATAAAAATGACAGTATTTCAGGAATTAAAAGCAAGGGGCCTCATAGCTCAGGCCACCGACGAGGAAGCCATCGAAAAAATGCTTTCGACGGAGAAGGGCGTCAAGTTCTACATCGGCTTCGACCCCACCGCCGACAGCCTCCACGTCGGACATTTTCTGCAGATGGTCGTAATGGGCCACATGCAGAGGGCGGGACATATCCCGATAGCCCTTTTCGGCGGAGGCACCGGCATGGTCGGCGACCCGACGGGAAGAACGGATATGAGAAAAATGCTCACCAAAGAGCAGATCGCCCACAATATCGAGTGCTTTAAGAAGCAGATGGCGGGCATCGTCGACTTTTCGGACGGCAAGGCCATAATGGTCAATAACGCCGACTGGCTTTTAGGACTTAACTATATCGACTTTTTACGCGAGGTCGGCGTTCACTTCTCGGTCAACAGGATGCTGACGGCCGAGTGCTTCAAGCAGCGTCTCGAGAGAGGACTTTCCTTCCTCGAATTCAACTATATGCTTATGCAAAGCTACGACTTCCTCGTCCTTAACCGCAAATACGGCTGCCGTCTGGAACTCGGCGGCGACGACCAGTGGTCGAATATAATAGGCGGCGTCGAACTCGTGAGAAGGAGCGACAAGAAAGAGGTCTACGGCCTCACCTTCACCCTCCTTACCACCTCCGACGGCAAGAAAATGGGCAAGACGTCGGGCGGCGCCGTGTGGCTCGACCCCGAAAAGACCTCGCCCTACGATTTTTATCAGTACTGGCGCAACGTCGAGGACGCCGATGTCCTAAGATGTATCAAAATGCTCACCTTCATCCCGCTTGAAGAGATAGCGAAAATGGAGACGTGGCAAGGCGCCGAACTCAACCGCGCCAAAGAGATACTCGCCTTCGAAGTGACCAAAATGGTCCACGGCGAGGAAGAGGCCAAAAAAGCCGAGGCGGCCGCGAAAGCCTTATTCGGCGGCGGCGCGGCGGCAGAAATACCCACCGTCGTCCTTTCCAAAGACCTTTTTGCCGACGGCAAAATAGGCTTGCTTGACATAATGGTCGCGGCGGGAGCCGCCCCCTCAAAGGGCGAGGCGAGGCGTCTCGTCATACAGGGCGGCGTAAACGTAAACGGCGCCAAAGTGACCGACGCGACGGTCCGCTACGAAGAAAAAGACTTTGCAGATTTCGTTCTCGGCAAGGGAAAGAAGACCTTTATCAAAATTACTCTTTGACCCTTTTTGAAGGGAAGGAGGCGCGGTATGAAAAGCAGTCTGCAGAAGCGGAAGCTCATTTTGCTCTACCGTTTTCTTAAAGCCGAGTCGTCGCCCGAGCACCCCGTGAATATGGCCGGGATTTTGGCCTATCTTCACGAAAACGGCGTCGAGTGCGAGCGTAAAAGCATATACGACGACATAGCGGCGCTTTGCGACGCGGGCGTCACCATCGAAAAGACCCCCGACCGCCGCGGCTACTATCTCGACGACAGGGATTTCGAGCTGGCCGAGTTAAAGCTCCTTGTCGACGCCGTATCGTCCGCCAAGTTTTTAAGCGTCGGCAAGAGCGGCGAGCTTATAAAGAAAATAGAGTCTCTGACCGACCGCGAGAGCGCCAAGGGTCTGCAGCATCAGGTCTACGTCTTAAACCGCGCCAAGACGGCAAACGAATCGGTCTACTATAACGTCGACATAATTCACGGCGCCATAGCCGACGACAAAAAGATAACCTTCCGCTATTTCAATTACAACAACAAAAAAGAGCGCGTCTTCGGTCACGACGGCGGGAATTACTCGGTAAGTCCGCTGGGGCTGACGTGGGACAACGAGAATTACTATCTCGTCGCCAAGGACGAGCAGTCGGGCACTATCAAGCACTACCGCGTCGACAAGATGATCTCGATTTCGGTCACCGACGAAAAGCGGAGCGCGGGCGGCGAAAACTTCGACATCGCCGCCTACTCGAAAAAGAGCTTCAATATGTTCGGCGGCGAGGAGATCTCAGTGACCCTGAGGTGCGACGGCAGTCTCGCGGGCGTAATAATCGACCGCTTCGGCATCGACGTCATGATGGCGCCGACCAGAGACGGCGGCTTTACCGTCAGGCTCAAGGTCATGAAAAGCCCGATATTCTATTCGTGGGTATTCGGGTTCGGGACCAAAATGAAAATAATGACGCCTACGGACGTGGCGGAGGATTTCGCCGCCTACGCCGCCAAGGTGATGGAAAACTACGGAGAGGATGAAGGACAATGAACAAAAAACAGGCCAAATACCTTTACGACGAGGTCGTCACGGCGCTCCCGCCGCGCGCCGACTCGGGCGACATATTAAACGCCGCCGCGGGTCATCAGGGCGAGGCCAACCGCGGCGCCACGCTTTATCTCAAAAAGGGCAAGTTCCACATTAAAAGCGCCGTCGTCATCCCCGAAAACGTCGACCTATGCTTCGAGGAGGGCGCCATACTGATATGCGACGAGGGCGGCTCCTTCGAGTTCAACGGCAAGTGCATAACCGCTCCCGACAGGCGTATTTTCGACTCTCCCAAGGGCTTAAAAGGCTTCAGGCGCGCCGTCTTCGGCCGTCCCGAGTGGTTCGGCGCCGAGCCCGGCGGCAAAAAGGATTGCTCCGAGGCCGTCTCGGCGGCCGCAAACCTCTTCCCGACCGTCTGGTTCAGGCCCGACGTCTATCTTCTTAACAAAACGGCGGCCGCCTCTTTGAGGAAGGAAAAAAACGTCCTTTTGCTTGAGGGCGCCGGAACGGGCAAGACGGTTATAAAGATCGCGGGAGGCGTGACGGGATTTGACATCCGCACCGAAAAGGGAGCGGTAAACAACGCCGTCACCGTCAAAAACCTCTCCTTCGAGGAGGTGGGACAGGGCAAGACCGCCACCGCCCTTTCGATACAGGTTGCGGACGTCCGCGTTGAAAAATGCGATTTCAAAGGCTTCGACCGCGCCTTCGAGACCCATAACTCGGGCTGGGTCCACTATATCGAAAACTATTCCGAAAACAACAACGTCGCGTGCGAGATAAAAGAGCATTCGATGTTCCTTTACTATAAGTTCTGTCACTCCGTCCGCGACGGCAAGTTCCTTTACTGCGAGATCCCCCCGAACGGCGGCTACTCCAACGGCATCGACGTAAACGGATGCCTTATAGAAGACAGCCTCGAGTGCGGCGTCTACACGACCGAAAATCAGGCCGTTTTCATAGACGACTGCGCCATCAGAAACTGCCGCGGCGCCGCGGGCATCTACTGCGGCAAGGATTTCGACGTCTCCGTCTCCAACTGCGAGATAACGGGCGCGCCCGACAACAAAGACTTCACGGCAATAAAGTCGGTCTCCTCGCATTCGCAGTATATCTCGAATAACTATATCGACGGCTGCGCCGTCGGCTACTATCTCGAGGGACCTTACGACTGGCGTTCGATGACCGCCGTAGACGGAAACGTCTTCAAAAACTGTCGGGAAAACTATTTCAAAATAAAGTGCGTAAACGACTATAAGATTTTCAATAATATCTACGACGGAGCCCTTCCGGCCGACAAAGAAATAGCTGTCGAAACTTCCTTAAACGGCGTTTACAGAGGCAACAAGGCGGGCGACGTTTCTGGCCATAGAATGGGCGGCCTCTTCGAGCATTTCGCGGCCACGCCGAAAAACGCCTTTTCGGTCTCGTCCGCGAGAACCGACAAGGAAAAACCCTTCGAAGGCCCCGGCATTTACGAATATATGAACGACCGTCCCGCCGATTTCGTCCTTATCGACGAAAACGATTTCGAGACTATCGTCGGAAACAAATACCCCACCCCCGTCTGCTTCCGCTTGAAGAGAGGCATTTACAGAATAGAAAAGGACACCGTCATTGACGGGAGCATCTCGCTCTGGTTCGAGCGCGGCGCGCTTATCAGAGTCTCCGAGGCGGCGACCCTCACCATAAAGGCCGATAAGCTTTACGCGGGCCCCTACCGCATCTTCGAGGGCGGCAAGGTCGTCGCCGAAAAGTTTGATTTCGCCTTCGCCGAGTGGTTCGGCGACATCGAGTCGGACGCCGACGCGACCGATATAATCAAAACGGCCTTAGCCACCTGCGGCAGAATATTCTTACCCGGCTGCGATATGATACTCGACGGCGAGATAGAGCTCCCCGCGGGCAAAAACGTGCTTATCTGCGGACCCGACGTCAAGCATACCGTCGTCCACGTCCCCCCGAGCGGCCGTATCTTCGGCTTCCGCGGGGCGGGCGAGCTGTCGGTGATGTTCAAAAACATTATGTTCCTTGGCACCGAGCCCTGCAAGGGCGCCGATTTCTTCGGCGCGAAGATGGGCGACAAGGGCCGAGTCGTCACCGATAACGTCATATTCCAGTTCATGAATAAGATATTCGAGCTCGAGGGCTGTCCCGATTTCTATTCATACCTCAGTAGAAACCACGCCATCGAGACCTATTTCGACTTCAAAAAGAGCCGTAACGCGCTGTTTGACAGCCTTTTAGACCCGCCCGGCTGCGGCCGCTTCTTAAACGCCAAGGACTGCTCCGACTTTACGCTCTATAATATCGCGAGCGTCAGCGGCCATTCGGTCGACCTCTTATTCAAAAACAGCAAAAACATCATAGTCAAGCAGGGCGGCCTCGACGCGAGCTACTACCGCACGCCCGAGGAATACAGGACGAGCTACGCCTCGGCCGATTTCAACGGATGCGAAAACGTCCTCGTCGAGGGACACTGGGTCGCGAACCACGTCACTCCTCCCGGCTGGAAACCCTCCGAATACGAGTCCGTCAAGCGCGATAATCTCCGCTTTACAGACTGTAAAAAAGTCACGGTCGCGGGCAACTCGATAGTAAACGGACGAAACGCCGTTACCGTCGAGCGCTGCTCCGACGTAACCATAGTCGGCAACAAGGGCGAGGCGAGCCTCCTTCACGATTTCCTTCTCAAAAACTCCGAGAAGGTGACGCTCGAATACAATTTCTGCTTGTCGTTTGCATGGCGCGGCACCCAGAAGGAGCTTTACCTTAGCCGCCTCAAGAGGTCGTCGATCTCCTATAACGCCATGGGGTGCAAGGAGTATAAATTGGAGCCCGGCGTCGAGAAAAACGTCGTCAGAGGGAACGTCTTCTCCGTCGCCGCGGGCAATCCCGCCGACCTTCTCGGCCAGTGCGGCGTCCCCGTCACAGACGCGAAAAAGGAAAAGAAAGAATAACGGTTAAGCCGCAAGGCGCCCTTTTCGCGCGAATACGTTGTCAAACCGCCCGCATACTTCGGTATGCGGGCGGTTTTCCAATGTGGGCAATTACTTAAATGATGATTGCCCTTACGGGCAAATGATGATACTCCCGTCGGTCGCAATGATGATTTGCTGCTATGCCGCAAGATGATGAGATGAGTTCCTCTTTATGCGCCTGTGGCGCTTATCATGCGGCAAAGCCGCTCATCATACGCGAAGCGTTCATCGTGTTCCGCGGGGGCGGAACTCATCATTTTTTAAACCACTCCGCGATAATCTCCGCTATCTTGAACCTTATCCTCGCGCCGCCCGACCCGCGCGAGGCGAGGTCTTTGGCGGGAGAGGAAAGCGCTTCGTCGGTTATTACGGAGTTTTTATCTATTGACGCCGAAAGGCATAGCTGCGGAAAGAGCACGCACCACCAGTTTTGTCCCGCCGCTTCGCCGAGGTCGACGCAAAGGGCGTTGTATTCCCCTGCGGGCAAGGCCACGTCGTCGGAGTAATACCTCGTCGGGAAATACCGCTTCGCCACCGTGACCGAGGCCCTATAAGAAAACCCGTTTTCCGAAAGCGTTTCGTTTGCCGTCTTTTCGATAAGCTCCTTGTTTTCAAGGGCGAGCGCCGCCGCCTCGGAGGCGTCCTTCGCCTTCGCGAAGACATCCGCCGTCGCCTTAAGCACCGCGTCTCTTACCAAAAGCTTTACCGCCTGGTCTTCGGCGCCGTCCGAAGCCGCCACGACGTGAAGGCGAAAAACCTCGTCCCGAAGCGCCTCTGCCTCCCTTAGGGCGGCCGCCGTCTCGCCCGTGAAAAATACGGCAAGCGCCGCCGCCGCGACGATAATAAATATTTTCAAAGCCTTCATTTCATCATCTCCGAACACATTATTACACAAAAAGTCCGTTTCTAAACGCCGACGCCTTTTTTGCCCTTGACAACCGTCAGCCGCGACTTTATAATAAAACTATAACGGGAAAGGAGAAAACCGTAATGAAAAAAACGCTCGCCCTTCTTCTGGCGGCCGCGACGCTTCTGCTCTCATCCTGCGCCGTGAACTACCCCTACGAAAGGGAAGAAGGCGACAGCGATGCGGCGGTGAAAATAATGAAAGAGATAAAACCCGAAGACAGAAACCTGACGGAATATAACTTTGAAAAATACGTCTTAAACTCGCTCTTCGAGGGCAAAATCGAATATCACGAGTCTATTATGCCCGTCAGAAATGAAGACGGCTCGTTAGACCCGATACCCCTTTTATATAAGGCCGAGAAAATAATCTCGGTGCAGGACGCCAAACTCGAAAAGACCTACGAGGAGGGGAAGGACTATATCCTCGAGGACGGCAAAATAGTTATCCCGAAAGGCTCCGATATTTTCGTCACCGATTACGACTATTACTACCCGCCCGAGCCCATCCCCGACCACACCTTCGCCTGCGGCAGGGGCGGAAACATAAGGCTTTTCTACGCGCCCGACGCGCATCTCCGCCAGACCGTCGTCACCTATATCCACGAGGGCGAATACGCCGGCCCCGTCCCCGCGAAAAAAGGAAATAAGCTTCCGAAGTTTTGGAAAAAGCTAAAAAGCGGCGAACCGGTAAAAATGGTCTGGTACGGCGACTCGATAACCGTCGGCGGAGACAGCTCGAGCCTCTATAACGTGCCGCCGAAAATGCCTATTTACCCGATACTCGTCACCAAAGCCATCCACACCCTTTTCGATTACGCGCATATAGACTATACGAACACCTCGGTAGGCGGCAGGACGATTTTATGGGGGCTTGAAAACGTCGAAGAAAACGTAAACGCCCATAAACCCGACCTCGTCGTGCTGGCGTGGGGCATGAACAGCGCGGGACTTAACGCCAAGGCCTATTACGAAAAGACGAAGGAGCTAATGGGTAAGATAAGCGCGAAAAACCCCGACTGCGAATTCGTGATAATAGTCCCCATGCTCCCGAACGACGAGGCGATACCCTTCCGCGCCGACATAACCAACTACCGCTACGAGATAGAAAAGCTCGAAAAAGAGGGCGTCGTGATGGCCAATATGACCGAAATTCACGAATACCTCCTCACGAAAAAACGCTTTTTCGATATGACGGGAAACAACATAAACCACTGCAACGACTATCTTACCCGCTGGTATGCCCAGACGGTGCTTCGCACCATACTGGAGCCGTAAAAAAACAAAAAAACCTCCGCGGTAAGCGCAGTGCTCTAAAGGACAGTAAATAAAAACCGGCTGAGGTAAGGAAAGCTTATCCTTATTTCAGTCGGTTTTTGTCGCATATCGGCGCAAGCAGGACGTTTGTGTGCCAAACGTCGAAAAGAATGATGATTGCCCTGACGGGCAAATGATGAGCCTCCCTTCGGTCGCCATGATGATTTGCGGTTTCACCGCAAAATGATGAAATGAGTTCCGCTTC
>JAEEGL015166088.1_pt1 | contig 11898 bp, 12 predicted proteins | sample 9134231 | NCBI WGS metagenome assembly JAEEGL01 (sample SAMN16246548, study PRJNA631951) | gut metagenome | biome: gut microbiome; feature: rumen; material: fiber-attached | host: Bos | place: Iran: Karaj | collected 2018-10 | reverse complement strand
GCAGACCTCTACGACGAAGTAACCATGCCGCCTGTATTGCGCAAGGCACATCAGGAGAATGACCGTGCCGTCATGGAGGCATACGGTTGGAAGGCCAGCAGTCAGTTCACCGAAAGCAAATGCGTTGCTGAACTGTTCAAGATGTATCAAGAGATGGTAAAATGACATTGTAAAATCCAATGTATGGCAGAACTCGCTATTATCATAGGAAATGGTTTCGACTTGGATCTGGGACTCCCGTCTAAGTACACAGACTTTATCGGAAGTAAGGAATGGAAGGATGTAGAACATTCTATTAGTATGTTCCCTACTGACGACTATCGAAACCATTCCCTGATATACCATCTCCAAAGAGCGGCATATAGCAAGGAAAACTGGTTCGATATCGAGGAAGAGATATATAGATTTGTCCAGGAGCATCCTGAATGCTCAGATATGGAAATAAGGGATATAAAGGCTGAGTTCAACAGACTGAAAAAGGCGTTAAGGAGTTATCTTGTCCGAGTGTCGGATGGATTCAAAATGGATGAGAGCAGACTGCCATGCCAATTCTTCAGCCAATTAGTGAATTGTCCGAAGAAGATGGTGGAAATCTATTTTAACTATACCACCCCCAAAGCTTTCTTGCCCAAGGAACTACATTTTGCTCCAGGCCATTGTTCCACGACCTATGTCCATGGCAACCTGGAAGAAGATAATATAGTTTTAGGGTGTGACATCCAGAGGGACGATGAGGTAAACAGAAGCCTGTCCTTTATGTATAAGTACAATATGCTGAACAGGGCAAACCATGTTGCGCGTGACTTGCTGGAGGCTAAGGAGATAATTTTCTACGGCCACTCGGTCAATGAGATGGATTTTGGCTATTTTAGGGAGTTCTTCAAGTTGGCCAGTGCGTCACCAAACCCCAAAAAACATCTTACGTTCATCACCTTCGATGAGAACGCAGAACGGGCAATCAAAGACAATATCCGTAATCAAGGTATCTCCGTGACAGACCTGTATAATAATCTTGAGACATTCACATTCATTCATACCAAGAAACTGAATGACAAGAACGGGAATGAACTCATGGAATGGAACAACATGTTTACAAGATTATTAAAGAAGGAAAAACGTGGTGTAACAGTTAGGTAATATATAATATATAATAAATAATATTGATATGGCTTTTTCTTGGATCCCCTTTTACAAAGAGCTGTCACAGAAGCTCTTGCAGTTCAAAAATGACAGGACACCATTGGTGGGCTGGATCTATGATAATCTGGATGGCTATATTAACCATCTGAAAGATAATACTGAAGGGAAACGGGTGCCGGACATCGATCCTTTCACGGTATATGCCATCTTTAACCGGGGAATCACCGATGAGAAGAGGATAGACATCTGTAACAGGTTCAAGAGATACCTGAATGTGGAGTCGGCGGCTCCACGCGACTTCGACGGAATTCCCATCATGAACGCCAAACAGTCAAATTTCATGGCCTTCGAAGACCGGCGGGAAGATGGAGATATTGTAAGACTATGGAACCTCTTTGAGGATGCTGTTCTTGACAGGAGCATTAAGGACTCTTACAATGCCCTCGCGAATCAGTACCTGATAAAGTTCAACATCACTTTCGGACTGTTCTGGATCAGACCTGACAAGTTCCTGCCGTTAGACGGTAACAGCCAGAGTTTGTTGGCTTCGCTGGGAATATCCATCGACAGGTCGAGATTTCTTCCTTATGACGGTTATTCAAGTGTTATGCAGACACTTCAGGAAAAGATGGATTCTGAGTCGCTTGGCTACAGTAATTATGCCGAGTTTTCTGCTGCCGCCTACCAGCAGAAGCCGGGCGACGGTAAAAAGGAAGAGCCTAAGGTGGAAGACTCTGTGACCTATTGGCTTTATTCCCCCGGCGAGAAGGCATCCAAGTGGCCTCTCTGCACCAGTGAGGGTATCATGTGCATAGGCTGGGATGCTATGGGCGACCTTTCGCAATATACCACCCGTGAGGACATGAGGACGGCTGTCAAGAAATACTTCCCGACAGACGGCAGTGCGGTGAATGATTCGTTGGCGGTGTGGCAGTTCGCCAACGAAATGAAGCCCGGCGATATCGTGATTGCCAAGAAAGGAATGAATAAGATCGTCGGACGGGGCGTGGTGGAGTCGGATTATATGTTTGATGATAACCGGTCTGACTTCAAGCATATAAGGAAAGTCAGATGGACGGACATCGGAGAATGGGATGCCATAGGAAAGAACGCAATGAAGACCCTCACAAATATCTCTCCATATCCTGATTATGTCGAGAAACTGAACGGCCTGTTTGATGGGGCAACTAAGGTAGAGGAACCCTTGGTACCTTCCACGGGCAATTACTGGTGGCTGGTTGGCAACCCCAAGATATGGAGCCTGTCGAAGATGAAAGTAGATGAGGAACAGAATTATACGCTCTACAGTGAGACGGGGCATCCAAGAAGGGTGTTCCAGAACTTTGTCAATGCAAAGAAGGGCGATGTGGTTCTTGGCTATGAGTCGTCACCGACAAAACAGATCGTCGGACTGCTGACAATATCAAAGGATAGCGACGGGCAGTCTATCTATTTCAGGAAGACGGAATCATTACAAGTCCCAATAGATTTTTCTATCATAAAAAACGTAGCGGGACTGGAGAATATGGAATATATGAAGAATCAACAAGGTTCGTTCTTCAAACTTACTGCTGATGAATATGACATCATTATGGATCTGGTTCGCGCAGAAAATCCAATTATCAAACAGAAAAAGGAAATATATTCCAAGTCAGATTTCCTAAATGAGGTGTTTGTCAGCCATGATGACTATGATAAACTGGAAAACCTGATGCTTAGGAAGAAGAACCTGATTCTACAGGGAGCGCCTGGCGTGGGAAAGACATTCGCAGCCAAGAGGCTTGCTTACGCCATGATGGGTGAGAAGGACGAGAACCGTGTAATGCAGGTGCAGTTCCACCAGAACTACAGCTATGAGGATTTCGTGATGGGTTATAAGCCTAATGAAGAGGGAGGTTTCGAACTGAAGAACGGTATCTTCTACCGCTTCTGTAAACGGGCAGCAGCTGATAGTGAACATAAATACTTCTTCATCATCGACGAGATCAATCGCGGTAACTTGAGTAAGATATTTGGCGAGCTACTGATGCTGATAGAAAACGACTACAGGGATAAGCCGATAACTCTTGCTTACAAAGATGAAGAGTTTGCCGTACCGGCTAACCTGTATATTATAGGTATGATGAACACCGCAGACCGTTCGCTGGCAATGATAGACTATGCATTACGCAGAAGATTTTCATTCTTTGAGATGAAACCAGGATTCAATAATCCTGTATTCAAAGAAGAGATCAGAGAAAAGACGGATCCGCATCTCGACAAGCTTGTCAACGCGATTGCAGAACTGAACAAAGTAATAGAAGAGGATGACTCCCTTGGTTCCGGCTTCTGCATTGGCCATAGTTACCTCTGCAACTTAGGATATCATTATAATCTGGAGAACATTGTTGAGTATGACATCATCCCAATGCTCAGAGAATATTGGTTTGACAACGATAGTGTATTTAACTCAGAAGCCCAGAAACTGAGAAATGCCCTGAAATGACAGAAGACAAAGGCATACTTATCCTTAACATATACTATATGTTGGCCTATGCTTTTCAAGAGCTTAGGAAAAATAACTATGCCGAGGTGGATAAGGAGATATTCGAGGATATCTATGACCTTTTTGCCGAGTTGCTGGCAAGAGGTATCTCATACCAGCTAAAACAGGGCCTGTATAAAGAATACATCCCTAAGGATGATTCCCTGCAGACGGTGAAAGGGAAGATAGACATCAACGGTACCATCAACAACAGACTGCACGATAGCAGAAGGATCCACTGCGATTTCGATGAGTTGTCGGAAAATAACATCTATAACCAGATACTGCTCACTACCGCAATGATCCTAATCAAACATTCGGAAGTGAAGAAGGATAAGAAGGCAAAACTCAAACAGTTGATGCTCTTCTTCCAGAATGTGAATCCAGTAGACATTCATGCCATCCGCTGGAAGGCGCTACGTTTTGACAGGAATAATAGAAACTACCGGATGTTGTTGTATATCTGCTATTTCATCATCAACGAGTGGCTTCTGACAACAGAAAACGGGCAGTTTAAGATGCCAGAGTTCTCAGACGATCACATGTGCCGATTATTTGAGAGGTTTGTGCTGGAGTATTACAAGAAACATCATCCAGAGGTAAAGGCTAATGCGGCACAAATCGGATGGAATATCGTGGAGGAATCTACAGATACTTCCATCCTGCCTATCATGCAATCGGATATCGTGTTGACTTTAGGGGAACGTACACTGATTATCGATACAAAGTATTACTCCAAAATCATGCAAGAGCAATACGATAAAAAGACTCTCAGAAACAGTCATCTCTATCAAATCCGTACTTATGTGGATGAATATGACAGGGAACATCGTCATAATGTTGATGGTATGCTACTCTATGCAAAGACCAAAGAGGAAGACTTTGAGGATGCACAGATAACCCATAGGGACGGATATTCCCTGTTAATCCGGACATTGGATCTCAATACTAAGTTTGAAAACATAAAGAAACGTCTTGATAGTTTCGTAGAATAACAAAGTTTACCGATACTAAAAGAAGATGGTTTTTGTCACATGATTCACTTGAATTATGTGACGTTTTTTTTGCACCAAAATGCACTATTTTGGGGCAGGAGGGTCTTGAATTTGTTAAATCAAGACTTTTATTTTGATATTTTTGGCGCGTTATAGATGTTTTTGTTCCTTTGCTCCCAAAATTTAAAAATATGCCTCAAATAACGTTAGATCCAAAAACGATTGAAGCCATTGCCCGAAAATCAGCACAATACGTAGTAAGTGAACTGAAGAAGGGCGATAGTTCTGAGAAGGAAATGGTTACGGCTGCCGAAGCAGCCAGGATTCTCGGTATCTCACGAAGTTACCTGAGATCCATCAAGGATAACTTCCGATATATCAAAGGCGGTGATACAAAGTGTGGCAGGATTCTTTTCGAGAAAGATTCACTGATAGAAGGTTATATCAAAAAGAAGTAGATAATAAAAAAAAGAATAAAGATTATGAAACAGAAATTATTGTATTCCCTCTTGTTGACTGGCGTGATAACGTTCATGTCTGGTACGTTGGCTTCATGTCTAAAAGAAACTGAACATCCAGAACAAGGTAGTAATTCTGAAAAGTATGTGACTTTTCGAGTTGATGATGGTGATTCGTTTACAAGAACACGCGGATCACACACGACAACATCTTCTTTAGCTGCAGGTTTTGGTGTCTCTGCATCTGTCTATCCTTCGGCAGGAACATACACTAATTATCCTCATGGTAATTATTTCTATAAGATTATGGCCAGGCCAGATTTGGCAACAGAATATTTTTGGCCAGCTACGGATAATAAGATATCTTTTTATGCCTATTATCCTTATGATGATGCGTCTTTTACTGTCCAGTCGTTACAGACTGCAAACGGATCTCCGACATATACATATTCTGTACCTGAAAGCGTTTCATCCCAATTAGATGTGATGACTACTCAGCGTACAGATATGTCCTGCGCAACGCCGGTGCCGGTCAGCCTGAACTTTGAACACCGTTGTTCAGATATCCGTTTTTCTGTACACAACCAATCTCATTTAGACATGACTCTTAAGAGTATTTCTATATACGGTGTGAAATATTCTGGGACATTAACCGGTGATGTGTGGACTTTGACGGGATCGGCAAATTCCTCGTCTTCACATCCGTTTACCTTGACACTGAACAGAACAATAGCGGCAGGAACAACAGTGGATGTAACGGGATCAACAAACCACTTTTTTATGATTCCACAGACAATAGCTTCTGGAACAACATTGTTTGTCATCAAAACAACAGAATATGGAGCTGAAAGGACATATACACACACTCTAAGCTCTAACTACACCTGGGAACCAGGAAATGCCTACACGTACAACCTTACCCTTGGTGATGGCGAGATGATTGTCTATAGCGATGTAACAGTGGGTAACTGGAGTAACTGACACACAATAAAATATATTCTATAATTATTTTTAAAATCAAATGTTTATAATTATGAAGAAAGGTTTATTTTTAATTTCAATGGTGGTTCTTTCTGCTATTACCGTGTCTTGTATAGATAGTTTTGCAGAAGAACAGACGAGTAACTACGACAATGAACCTGAATTGGTAATAGCCGTAGCCGGTGATGATACAGCAACTACCCGTGCTGTCTACTCTGGATTCTCATCTACTATAGAAACAGGTGATGAGATCGGTATATATGCCTGGAACGGAACTACTGTTATATCCTCTAACGTCAAGTTCACCCGTCAGTCGGACGGATCTTGGACTCCAGCGTCGAAGGTTCCGTATAACGCATCATATACCTACTGCGCATACTTCCCCTACAGGTCTGATCATGGCTACACTCCGGCGACTTCCGGAACGGTCGATGCCCGGTTTGCTACTTTCATTGCCGATGCCGGTAATAAGTTCTGGACAACTGACCAGTCCACGAAGGCAAATTTCACGTATGCTAACCTCTGTATCGGACAGGGTACACACGTGGGAAGCGGAAACAGGGTTACATTCTCTCTGGATCATAAGCGCGGACTGGCGGTATTTGAGGGTGATGGCCTGAACGAACATTCGTTCACAACAAATATTCCCTATGCCATTACCGGTACGAGGAAAATGTTCCTGATGAAACCCTCTACAAGTACAACAATCGGCGGCTACTCTTTATCTGCCGCCAGCGGAAAGTATGTTTTACAGAATATTCCTTGGAACTACACGAACTACACTCTGACTCTTTCCGGTCCTGATGCCTACACTTATCAGGGCGGCACAAAAAACTACTCCGTCACTTCATATGTTACATCATCTGGCGGCGGCAGCTCTGTAGGTGTGGCATGGACTGCACAATATTCTACAGATGGAGGTTCTTCATATTCAAGTACAAAACCTTCTTGGTTAACAGCCTTTACAGCATCCGGAAGCGGTAGCACCACCGCTGACACCAAGAGTGCTACGGTAGCTGCTCAATCAGCGGTCATCGGCACAGCCTCTGATACCTACGCAGCCCGTTCATGTGTCGTGAAGATTAGCCAGAGTGGTGGACTCTCAAAGACATTCACTATAACACAGAACGCCTTTACAGATACATACATCTATTATCTGACTGTGACAGGACCAGCATCTTATACCTATCAAGGTGGTACGAAGACCTATAGTATCACATCATACAAGCAGAACGCTAACAGAACGACGAATGTTGCCTGGACGGCTACATACTGCTCGACAGAGAATGGCACATATAACAGCACCAAGCCAGCTTGGATCACGACATTTACCGCAACAGGAACAGGTAGTAGCACTGCTACTAATTATAACTGTACGGTGGCAGCACAGACTCCAACGTCTACTGCGGAAACGGATGTGTATGCTGCCCGTTCATACTATGTCAAGATCTCTCAGAATGAAGGTACAGAGACATCTAAGTTCCCGGTTAGCCAGAAGTCATTCACGGATAATAAGACCGTTCCGGGTGATGTGACTATTCCTGACTGGACAAATTAAAAAACTCTTTAAATTCGTAACGTTATGAAGAATATATATATTCTGATTCTTGGCATGGCGGCAGTCTTCGGACTGTCTGCCTGTCAGGATGAAACGGAGTATCTGCCACCTCAATATCCTGTTGAGGTGACTGATTCTACAATCATCGATGATGGTTGTTTGGTAGTAGAAATATTAGAGAATAACGCATCTACCCGTGCCGCTTATTCCGGATTCTCTTCAACTTTGGAAACAGGCGATGAGATCGGTATCTATGCCTGGAACGGTACTACTGTTATATCTTCTAACATCAAGTTCACCCGTCAGTCGGACGGATCATGGACTCCTGCGTCGAAGGTTCCGTATAACGCATCATATACCTACTGCGCATACTTCCCTTACAGATCTGACCATGGCTATACCCCGGCAACTTCTGGTACGGTCGATGCCCGGTTTGCTACTTTCATTGCCGATGCAAGTAATAAGTTCTGGAATGCAGACCAGTCCACGAAGGCAAAGTTTACCTCTGCGAACCTCTGTATCGGACAAGGCACACATGTGGGAAGCGGAAACAGGGTCACATTCTCTCTTGACCATAAAAGAGGATTGGCGGTCTTTACCGGTGATGCTGCTGATGCCACATTTACAGGGAATATCCCATACCTGATAAGCGATTCTAAATATTTCCTGATGAAGCCGTCAACCACCACAGAGTTCACGGATGAGGAAGAGACGTATTCCTTGTCGGCAGAAGCAGGAAAATATGTGTTGCACAATGTTATTTTACCAATAGACTTGTCTATGGTTGATAATGCTGGAACAAAAAGAGCTGCAGGAACCAGAACCACCGCTAACTGCTACCTCGTTCATAGGGCAGGCAAATACAAGCTGCCATTAGTGTATGGTAACGCCATTAAGAATGGTGGAGCAAATTCAGTGGCTTATGCTCCAGGAGGTACGGCTTCTAATACCTATACTACGAATTTTGTCAATCACGCTGGTGATAACATTACAGGCCCTTGGATTACCAAGAGCGGAAGCGGTGTAAACGCAGGAATGGGATTGACCGCCGCATCGGCAGAACTTCTGTGGCAGGATGTGACAGGTCTTATATCGGCAGTGTCCGTGGATGGCGATTATCTAAAGTTCACCGTCGGCACCTTTGCTGGAGGTAATGCGCTAATCGCTGTCAAAGACGGCTCTGGAAACATCCTTTGGTCTTGGCATATCTGGGCAACGACCGAAACACTTGCGTCGACAACAGCCGTCAATACCGGCTCAGGCGGGCATACCTATAATGTTGCTCCCGTCAATCTTGGATGGGTGCCAACCGGAGGATCGGGAAAACAGGGTTACTGTCCTTACTATCAGGGGGGACGTAAGGATCCCTTTATTCCATGTAATGGAACAACCTATGGTAATACCAATAAGACGGTTTACAATATCAGTGGTGCCACTGTCACTGGTATTACTTGTTCACAGACCAGTGTTGCCATTGCAGATAATATAAAAAATCCAACAACTCATTATTATAATAGTTCCAACTATGGTCCTTGCAATACTACGTATTATAATATGTGGGACGCCCAGAACAATACAACAGATAATGTTACTTCTGCAACAAAGAAGACCATCTACGACCCGTGTCCTCCAGGCTTCTGTGTGCCGACAGGAAATCTATGGTACTACTTCGGAAACAGCAGTACCCGTAGTAATACTACATTCGATACAACCAACAAAGGTGCCACATGGGATATTGGCATCACGGGCGATGCTCTATGGTTTCCGGCTGCCGGTTGTCGTAACGTCGGTTCGGGTGGCCTGGGCAGCGTTGGATCGAACGGCTACTATTGGTCGGCCACGCCCTACAGCGCCAACTACGGTCGCAGCCTGCGCTTCAGTTCCGTCTTATGGTACTGGGGCAGCAGCTATTGGGCTTACGGCTTCCCCGTCCGTCCCGTCGCGGAAGAATGATTATTTTCATTCGATTTTATTGAATAATATATTAAGTATTTATTTGTTCTTTTAATGGTTTATTGTTTTTAGATTTAATTGGAAATCATCCCTTGTCGTGAGATAGGGGATGATTTTTCTTATCTCACTCCAAAAATAAACATAAAATAATTAAAAGTCACTGGAAAATGACATCAACTATTGCAAAAGTCGCTGGAAAAGTGTATCTTTGCACCAGGAATCGCCACATTACCTTGTTAAAGCAGATGGATACTACTAAAGCCAACAAGACGAGCTGCCGGACATGGCGGCTCGTCTTTATGTTGCTTCTGGAATATCACTCCATCTGGTAGTGTAACAGGGACTTTTGAAATCATGCTTGATAGCATCGGCAAAGACATCAGCCTTTCCTTTACCACCTTTTTTCATGTACTGCTGGGAGGCTAAGACAATAGTCTCAGTACCATACTCGCGATTGATCTTGTCCAGAACTTCATCGAGTTTCTTCATCTTCTCATGGCGCTCAGAGTTATAATCGATGAAGTTCGTCTGAATCCCTGAATCAGGAATTACACCCATGACGATGACACCGGCCCTTTTATAGTGATAACCCTGACGGAAGATCCTCTCCGTACATCTGGTGGCAGTCTGCACGATCTGCTGGGTATTATTGGAAGGGGTGAGAAGTCTTTCCTCTCCCATGTTCCAGTATTGTGGCAGGTCCTCACGGAAATGGTTTGTGTCAACAAAGACACAAATGGTCTGGGCCACAGACTGCTGCTTTCTCAGCTTCTCGGCACATCGGGCGGCATAGTTGCTGATATGGGTCCGCAGGTCCTGCATATCAGTAATCATACCAGGAAAGCTACGCGAAGTACAGATACTCTTCTTTTTACTCATCTCTTCCATGGGAATGACATCCTCGCCGTTCAGCTCCTTCCAGGTCCTGATGGTTACGACATTATTCAGGGTAGCCCGTACCCATGATTCGGCCTTGCTGGCAAAGTCATAGGCAGTCTTAATGCCTGTGGCCTGAAGACGTGCGGCATAACGTCTGCCGATACCCCAGACTTCATCAATGTCATAGCCCTGCAGGGCCTTGACGCGCTGCTCGTCGGTACCGATCATACAGCAGTGGTTGAAGCCCTTGTAATGCTTGGCATAGTGACTGGCCATCTTTGCCAGCGTCTTGGTCTGGGCTATACCGATGCTGACGGGCATACGGGTGGCTTTCCATATGAAGGCCGACAGATCTTCACCCCATTTCTTGAGGTCGAGGTGTTCCATGCCCGACAGGTCACAGAACCCCTCATCAATGGAATATCGGTAGAATGTCGGTGCGGCCTTGCGCACCAATGACATCACTCGGTCGGTGATATCACCGTATAACTCATAGTTCGATGAAAAGACTGTCACCTCGCCATTCGGGAACCGTTCTTTTAATTGGTAGTAAGGTGTTCCTGCCTTGATTCCCAAGGCTTTAGCCTCGTTGCTTCGAGCAACTATACAACCGTCGTTGTTACTTAGAACCACGCATGGCTTGCCGTTCAGGTCGGGCCTGAAGACTCGCTCACAACTAACGTAGGCGTTATCACAATCGATGATGGCGTATGTTGACATATAAGAACAACTGTATTATTTGTTTGACTGAACTTTTCTAATATCTCTTGTTTCCCAGCCTATCATCAGGAGATCGAGCCGGTAATCTTTTTCTATGCAAGACAGAATGCCCTTGGCCACCCACGGCTGTGCGTCCTGCGGGCGGGATTGTACGAACTCCCAAGCATTGGTGCCGTTGGTGAGAGTCGTGGCCATGAGTAGATGTTTCTGCTCTTCGGTAATCTCAGACATCCTTTCTTTATTTATTTCCGTATCGCAGTTCCCGTGCCTCCCAATTGATGGTCAGCCGGTTCAGGGAATACCCTTTCTTAATACAGGTCAGGATGCCTACGGCAACCCACGGCTGATCTGCCTGGGCCTTCGACTGCACGTAGTCCCAGGCGTTCATTCCTTCCTGTAAGGTGGTAGTCATGAGTTGCTGCTGCATCTCAGTAGTAATTTCAAGCATTGGATTCCCCATATTTTTGTTCTCGTTTCTTACGTTCTATGAACAAATAAACATCTTTTGATATAAGGATGTAGTCGCCGGCACCAAGTTGGTCTTTAATAACCTCCTTCTTCCGGCGAGGGCCAAGGAGGGAAAGAATCTCAGATGTTTCCTCCTGACTCGTTGTTCGCCATGTCACTCGCTCGTCCCTTATTCTCATATATTAAATATTATATATTATCGTTTCAAACTATTTCCAAGCT
>JAEEGL014432582.1_pt1 | contig 11898 bp, 16 predicted proteins | sample 9134231 | NCBI WGS metagenome assembly JAEEGL01 (sample SAMN16246548, study PRJNA631951) | gut metagenome | biome: gut microbiome; feature: rumen; material: fiber-attached | host: Bos | place: Iran: Karaj | collected 2018-10 | reverse complement strand
TACAAGCTTAAGTCCAGCCTTGTCAGCCATCTCTTTCTGCTTCTTAGCGGCTTCAACTACATCCTTAGGGAAGATTCCATTAACGAACTCTGCTGCAGCCTTATCATCAGTTGCAAGCTGGATGTACAGCTCTGAGTAAGCCTCAGTCTCAACGAAGTTAGCAAGCACTTCAGGGTTCTTGATGAATCTTCTACCCTCGGCATCTTTAACACCATAGGATTTCTGGATCAGCATCTTGAATGTATCTGCAAGTTCCTGACCATTAAGTCTCTGCATCATCTGCTTGAAGTGGTTCTCAAGTCCACCAGGGGTTCTCCACTCAAGATCAATGATCTCAGCCTTTGAGAGGTTGAAGTAGAATGTCTCTTCTCTCTCGTTACCATTGTAATCTGTGTATTTAATTGTCTTTGCGTACATAAAACTGTCTCCTTTCGAAACTAAATAAGGAGACTAGCGCCGTTTAGACTACTAGTCCCCTCATTTTGAAGCTAATTAGCCCTGAGAATTGAAGTGAGCTGCAACGTCATCAGGAAGCATAAGTCTTGCAGGAACTGCATCAGATGCCTCAATGCCATGCTCAACATCAGCCTCAACAGCTGCCTTACCATACAGAATCTCTTCGAAAGCTGCGAGCTTGTCAGCATCAACCAGCTTTGTGTTGATCTGGAGGTGAGCTGTAGGCTTGTGATCCTTTACATTTACAGGAGTTGTTGTTACTTCCCAGCTAAATGTTGTAGGTTCAGGTGACTCATTGATAGTGCTTCTGTCCTTACCAGAAGGAGAAGCCTTGCAACCATATACAAGGTGGATAATAGCTCCGCCCTCACCGATGTCAGCAACATCAGAAGCGAGCTGAGTTCTGTAAGAGAAGCCGAAAGGCTTTCTTGACTGCTGAGAGATTGAAACGCCGGTAGCAAGATCAGCTGTTCCATCACAAGCATCAAACTCCTTAGGTGATGTGAAAGCTTCGATTGTGAAGCCGAAATCCTCTGCAGAAAGAATTGAAGCATACTTGATGTTATCTGCATAGTGCTTGTTCTCTTCTGCACCTGAAGGATTCTCATTAACTGCTGTAAGACCATTCCATGCTACACCAGCGCCATAAGCACCACCAGTTGTAGTAGGGAACAGAACGCCTCTGTCGACACCAGCTTCATAAATCTTCTCGCCGACGCCATCCCAGTGTAATAACTGTGCCATAATTTTTTCCTCCTCTTAGTATGTGATCCTCAATACGTTGTGATACATCTCATTAGCTTTGTAGACCCTCTCCCAGGAAGTCTGAGGAAGGTCAGCTAATTTCATAACTATAGGTGAATCAGGGTCCCTATCTATGTAGGTGAGCTGATAAACCACATTATGTTGGTACGGACGATTATTCGCGTACTTTGTGTCTATTACTCTAATCTCGTAAACCAGACAAGGGAATTTCAGCTTAATCGCTGGGGGTGGTTGAAAGTACACGTTGTCCGATCCTATTACTTCTTTGAGTAATTCATGCAGTTCAAGTCTGCTGGCCATCTGTATATACCTCCCCTAGCGAAATAATAAGTCGAGGGTATTTGGAATCATCAATCTCCTTGATGACCCATTTAACACCTTTGTACTCGACGTACTTTATGGAAGGGAAGTGCTGATTAATAAACGGATCAGCGATGATACTGATACGAGTTGAAATGACTAGGTCGTCGTTAACGCCGTTGACAATAGACGAAACAAAACGATTACTTTTACTTAATACAACACCTGAGTACTCACGCTCAGTAACAACATAGTCCCAGACGCCTGGCCTTATTTCTTCGTAGTCAACAAAACCTACTTTGCCGTGATATCTCATCTTCGCCTCCATAAATAAAGAGGGGAGGCTTTATACAAACTTCCCCTCATTTTGACGATTCATTATGCCTGCGCTTCGAGCTCAAGGTTCTTAAGAGTAAGTACCTTGACATTCTTCTGGCCACCCTTAGTAGCTACGATTCTTACAGACTGAGTCTTAGGATTTGTGATTCTAAGAACAATAAGTCCGTCATCATCAAGTCTAACAGGTCCCTTGTATCCGCCTACGAGTTCTACTGTGATTTCATCAGCGTCTTCACAAGAAGCATGGATTGTAAGGTAGTGACCAGACTGCTCTTCAGGCTTTGAGCTGAATCCGGTATAGCCAGTTACATACTTAAGGCTACCCTTGATCTGTGAAGGAGTAACAATCACGTTCTCCTGCAACTCATCAACTGTCTTTCCGAAGAGATCCTCGCTTGCCGATATATCGGAATCAACCGACAAGCTAGTTAAAAATTTGGATCATAGTAAACAGTCATAGCAGAGTAAGGCTTTGTAAGAGCACCTGACATACGAGTCTCCATCAGGTACTTGTACTGGTTGAAGTCGATATCGAAATCATCGAACAGGCCTCTTTCCTTAGCTGTATCTCCACCAACGGTGTAGTCGTTAAGATTTACAAGGATACCAATAAGGTCCTTAGAAACAACCTGGTTGTTCTCCTCGAATTTGTACTTGAAGCCTTCCATTACCTCAACAGTAACAATGCGGCTTACACGAAGAACAGTAGCAAGCTCTTCTTTGGACTTGTAGAGCTTATGTCCGATGCCATCCTCGATAAGGAGCATCTCAGTAAGAACTTCCTCAGTTGTGAAGAAGATCGGGTTGCCTGATCCCTTGTAGAGTCTGCGGCTTCTGATGATAGCGTCGATAGTCTTCTTAGCCTTTCCGCCTTCTGTATCGTTCTGCTCGATCTTTACAGGAACCTTAACTGTGTAAAGAGGAACGTCTGATACGATAGGACGAACGTGCTGCTCCTGGATCTTGTAAGGGTCATCAGAATCTCTACCATCACCGATAAGGATTGCACGAGCCTTCTCCTCGGTCATCATGATCTCCATCTCACCCTTAATCCATGCAACAACATCGAAATCCTCGATATCAAGGATGTCATCACGATCCAGCTTCTGCATCTTATAGATGGTCTGAGGATCGGTTGTTCTCTTCAAGAGTGTGAATACCTCAGTTTTCTTCTGGGTACCCTTGATGTATCCCTTTGCTCTTGCTTCATCTTCTGTGATGTCAGCATACATGCTCTTAACACGCTTGAAAGGAATACGTCTTACGCCACCAAGAACAACATCAGCCCAGCTGGTGTCTCTCTTAATGAACTCAGGAACTCTGTTGAGATTGTGGTACTCAGGGAAGAGCATATCCATATCTCTAACAGCATAGTCCTGGTTAATAGTAGCCTGGGAAGGTCCAGTCATACCAGTAAGATCAATTGAGTGTGCGAGGCAGTAATCCTCGAAAGCTTCCTTAAGAGAGCCAGTTCTCTTACCCTCTGCGATAATGTTTACGACGTCTGAATGCTGGAGAACGTTCTGATCGTCCATATACTCCATATCTTCTACGTCGAATGCGTTGTGTTTCATATCATCTCCTCCTTCGTAGTCGTCTGAGTCGTATTCGTCATCATCGTCTTCATACTCCTCATCGTCATCGTCTTCATACTCCTCATCGTCGTCTTCGTACTCTTCGTCATCCTCTTCGTAGTCCTCGTCGTCGAGATCCTCATCCTCTTCGTAGTCCTCGTCGTCATCGTCTACGCCGGCATCAGCGAGTGCGAGTCCAACCATAGCAGCACAAGTTGCCTGATCTTCCTCTGACATGTTCTGGAAATTGTCCCATAATGCCTGAGCGTTGTCAGAATGCATTAACTCTTCTTTTGCCATGTCTTTACCCTCAACTTTCTGTAAATTGTTGTTAGTTGCTGAGTGTTGGATGACATCTTCAGTAAGTTCTGACTCACCTTCACCCATATAGAAGTACATCCCATCGTCACCATCGATACCGTGTTCCATGAAAGTATCTATATAGGCTTCGGGATTAGCACCTGCAAGCACAAGGCTAACTTCTTTAATGTCGCCATGTGTTACATCCTTTGTCTTGCTCTGTGTAAGGTTATTTGCATAAATAGAAAAACTAACGATATCTCCAGAGTGAACAAGTTCCTTGGCAAGTCTGCCATTCTCTGTATCGTTAGTCTTCACATAACCGTATACACCTTCTGGTCTGTTCTCTAAGAGAACGTGTCCAAGGACATCTTCAAGTGAATCATGTCCGTGGTTGTAAACTAGAGGAACAACCATACCGTCGCAATGTTTAAAGGCGTCTCTTCTGATTGTTCTGCCATCGGCACACTTAACGTCGTTACGTGTAACCCATCCGGCAAAATCAAACTTTTCACTTTTTCCCTTCATTTTGACGTTCTCCTCCTTATTGATACTGCTCATTACCATAGTCCTCATCATCGTTCACCATGATTGGATTCTGTAATTGTTCATCGGAAGCATTGATGTTCTTGTTACGAAGCTCATTAGCTCTCGGATCATCAACAGGCTTGTAACCGATAACAGATCTGAATTCGTTCGAAGTCATGATCTCGTTTCTTGTGAACTTGTCAGCAATCTCAGCAAGCTGGGATACTGGAACAATTGAGAATGGATTCTTGAAGAACATGATGGACTGACCTCTTGTCCTTGCATTCTTTGTAAGGAATTTCGTCTTACACTCAAGGGCAATAGTCTCTAGAATCGGCTTAAGAGTCGACTCAGAATAGTTAAGAAGAGTTGCTTCATCGGCTGTTCCATTGAAGATGTTTTCTGTAAGTCCAAGCTCGTTGAACAATTCCTGCTTAAGGTCTTTGACCTGCTCATAAAGGTTGTTCTCAAGTGACTTATTAAGCTGGATGATCTTCTCGGTAGAATCAGCGTAAGCAATACCATACTTGGAACCTGTAAGCTGTTCCTCAAGTCTGTTACGCCTCTCCTCAGCCTGTTTAAGCCTTGTCTCTCCCTTTACTGTGTACGGGAACTGAATAATAAGGTCTAGCTTACCAGATGAGTTCTTCTTATCTGTAAGGTCCAAAAGAGCCATCTTGGAAACCAGACGCTTCAAGGTTGAGTTTGGAGAATTCATAACTTCATAGAACGGATTCTCGATTATAGCAACTGTGGTTTTAGGAAATATAACTTCCTGCTTTTTACCAGTCTTCTCGTTATAGACTTTTACTTTGACGTGTGCTGGATACCATTGTGTAATCTCGCCAACCCTAAGTGACTCAATGTCATAAGAGCCATTCTTTGGATCTAAGGTTGTGTCTATTGGGACAAGTGCAACAACACCTTCCTGACACATTGAGTACACAAGATCCTTTATGAGGCACCTACCAAGCTGGTCAAGGTTAGCTCTCATAGTAAGACATTCATTAAGAGATGTCTTCATCGAATACTTATAATTTCCATTACCATCACACTGGACATGCTGGAAAGTATAAGCTGCACAGTCAAGTGCTATACGAGTATAGACCATATTTACAATGGTTCGTTCAGTTGTAGGGGAGAAATACATCTTGTCTTCCCTTCTGTAAGAACCACCGTATCCTGTAACTATTGGATACTTGTTTGTGGGATCACGTCCCATGAACGCATTCCACGCATGTTGGAGTCTGTCTGACAAAGACATATTAGTTACCCCCGTTTAGAATAAGCCCTTCTTTTTAGTCTTATAGAGCTTTTGCTGTTCTTTTTGTTTCTGCTTCTGAGCTGCTTCAATCTGACTATCAAGTGAGCTAATCTGACCTTCAATATTCTTAACTCTGAAAGAATTACCAAGAGGTTTCTGGTTCTTGATAGTCTTGGTCTTATTACCTCTTACAACAGTTGTATAAGTGTCTTTGGTAAGTTCATTCTTCTGAGCAACAAGTTCAGCTTTCTTCTTCTTAAGATCTGAAATCTTCTGATCAGCTGCCTTATAGCCTGACATCTTTTCTCTAGCATTAACTAAAGACTTATTAGCAGCTCTAGCAATAGATCTACGGCTTTCGAGCCTTATTGAATCTTGCTCCTGTTTCTTAGCACGAGCATTATTCAAAGACTTTTCTGTAGCAGCTCTTGAAACCTTCTTAGCAGCAAGTCTATCTGCAGCAATCTGTTTATTGATCCTAGTTTTGTTCTCATGCTCTTTTTGCCTTAGCTGTTGCGCTTTTTTTTTGCCTTGGCAACATTATTGCGGATCTTGTTCATGTTGCGCTTTGTCTGAGCATCCTTGATCCTTCCCTTTGTGATAGCAGTCTTTCTCTGAGCTGTATTCTTAACCTTCTTAGCAGCTTTCTTTGCATCAGATACAGCAAACTTTGCCTTATCCTTGTAAGCCTTTGCAAGGTATGGTGCTGCATAGGCCTTATTCTTAGCCTGTGCTCCAATTTTCTTTGCTGTGCTCTTGGCCTTACCAAAGAGTTTATTAATAGCAGCCATTCCACTATTAACAGCTTTGTTAACGTTGTACTTGGCCACTCTCACCTTAGCTCTTCTCTGAGGAGCTGTAGTACCGGTAACTTTGTTGATAGCATTAGTTGCTGATCTTCCAGCCTTCTGAGCTGTAAGTCTAGCTGATACTCCAACATTCTTTACTCTCTGCTTTCTGGAAGCAGTCTTAAGTGATTTCTTCTGAGCATTACGAGCGTTTATTCTCTTTGCAGCTCTCTTCTGAGCATCTGTATAGTTTGCATCATCGGTTGTAGCGACCCCTTTGTAATAGCCCTTTGAACCAGCATAATAGTATTTATTACCAACCTTTTTGATATACTTATGCTTTTTCCATGGTCCTTTTGAATGTGCTAAATATTCCTCACTCATGTTCATTTCCTCCTCTTTATGGTTTTGGCCTTCTTTCGATTAGCTCTCTTAGCCTTAGAAATCTTCTTCCAGTTCTTAAGATCAGAATTAGACCTATCAAGCTGTTTAGAAGCTCTTACCCATTTCCTAACATCTCTGTTGGTAATCTTCTCACCTGCAGCCTCTTTATCGCTTATGTCAACATAGGCCTGAGCAGCTTTCTTTTCTCGCTTGGTATATGGAGCAACAGTATATGTTTTACCAACAAGCTTATTGAAGCTATCAACAGCTCTTTGAATAGATTTTTTCTTAAGCTTTCCTAATGTACTTCCTCTCCACTTAGCATTTGCATAGCCAGCATATCTTCCATAACGCTCAGCATCTTTATAAGAACGTATAGCATTGGCTCTATTGTTTGTCCTCATTCCAGTCACATTTCCAAATCCATTTGCAACTTCCCAGTTATGAAGACTTGCATATGCATTGCCATTTTCCTGAGATTGTCTCGAAATCATGGCATTCTTAGTGTTTGCATAAACATACTTCCAACGACCATTCTTAAAGAACCTGGAAATATACTTGTGGCCTTTCTTAATCCAGCCTTTGATACCATGAGCGAGATACTTATCTTCGTAGATGCCAACATAGAAATCGTTTCTCATGATCTTCTCCTTAATCAAACGCATCTAAGTTTTCCTTGTAAGCTACCCATGCGTCCATAAGGGCTGCTACCGGGTCAATCTTTCGATCATACCTCTTCTTATGTAGCTTACGGTTACCGTTAGTGTCTTCTAATACAATGCAGTTACCCATAGCGAATTTCATGATCTCCTCGTCAAAGAATAGGAGTCTCTCTTCTGCTAATTTCTTAAGTTCTCCAAGCGGAACTGACTCTGTCTTAGCACCCTGAATAACCTTAACTACTCCATACTCGGAGTTGTCTATGCAGTATCGTTCTACAAAATCCTTAGCATTGTAAGGATCATAACCAAAGCACTGAACTTCATAACTATTGAGTTCCATGTGCCTGTCCACTTCTTCATATACCTGAATCATGTTCAGGATTATTCCATCCATGACAACAAGAGTTCCTTCATCGATGAACTCGTCATACTTTTGTCTCATTGCTTGGGGGAGTTTTCGATAAGTGTTCTCGGAGATAAAGCAGAGGGCTTTTACACCGAACCCCCCATTTTGAAGTGGGAATAGGAATGCGAATGCACAGAAGTCATCACCCTGAGAAAGGTCTGCGCCAAGAGCGCATGGCATTTGCCAGTATTGCCTTTTGGGTGTATGCGGGATTGTTTCTGCAAACGTAAAGAAGTACGTGTAACCCTCCATCGGTATTCCAAATCTCTTAGCCAGAATGTCATTCCTTGCCTGAGGAGCATTCTCAGCTCTCTCTACATCCAGCTGGTATGCGGAGAATGAAACTGTCTTTCCGATATTCGGGTTTGCTTTGAGCCATAAATCAGGAACTCCGACTTCCTCAATGGAGTCCAGTCTATACCACCATATGGAGATGTGAGGAGCATAGAATTCTCCTTTGAGAATCTTTTTAAGCTCGATCTTCATATCATCTCCTGAGCCGTTTCGAACTGTTCCTTCTGAGCTTGTAGCTAGAATAATGTAGTCATCGATCTTCGATGCTGATTGTTCGATGGCACCAACAGGATCTTCTCTTATGTCTCCTGAAAGCCACTCATCAACGGTGGCATATTTACAACGTAGACCCTGAAGCTTGTCAATTGTCATGGGTCTGATTTCTAGGAGTGAATTGGTGAGGAAGTTCTCTATACCCTTTTTGGTAGATGATAGTTTTTGGCGATTTGCCTTTGATCCTGTGGTATTCCGAAGATTACCCTCGGTCATGAATTTGAATATTGGACCCCTTGCTCTTGCAATGGCAGTCCTAAATGGTGATAAGACCTCATCAGCCTGTCTCATAGTTGGGGCAGTTGTAATCTGATGAGTAGTATCTGGATCTATTGTTAGGCCATATGCTTGGACTGAGGTGTCATACAGGCTCTTTGCTGCGCCTCGGCCTACAATAAGATACTGCTTTTTCGTGAGTCTCCTTTTTATGACTTTCCGTTCGAACTTCTTTGTATCGAAGTTGTAGATTGACTTCTCCTCGAAATAGTACCACCCAAATATTTGCTCTCCCCAGAGCTTGAAAGTATCTAGAAGATGAAGGTCATCTCCATCGGTCAGAGTAAGTTCTGTCTCACAGAAGTAAATCCAACCCTCGACTGCTTCATCGTCATAGTAGATACCTGGGTGTTCTATTAGAGCGTTAATCCTATTCATTTCCATTGAGATTTCCTGATTGACAGGAATCTCACCCCGAAGAACAGCATCCCTAAATTCCCCATAATACTTTGGGACTGCTGTGTTTGATAACATACCTTTGCTCCTTCTTATACATCATCACGATAGAAGTAATTATACTTACGTTTCTTCTTATACTTCTTCTTAGGCTTTGCTACGAGTTTCATAGCACCAGCAAAGACCTTACCTGCCTTCTCGCCAAAGAGCTTCTGAGCTTCGGTTGTAGCCATGTTTGAATAGGTATTTGAAAGTCTCTTGTTTTTAGCGGCACTATTACTTGACTGTATGTAATCTCTCTTTATCTTGGCATAGTTCTTGCCAACAAGATTTGGAGATTTACTTCTTACTCCCCATGAACCATACCATTTAATATTAGCATCTGCTGCCTTTTGATCTTCGCTTCGCTCATAATCAAACTCATTAGCCTTCTTAGCATAGTAGTAGACATTGCCGATTCGTTTCAAGTACTTGTGACCCTTCTTCCAGAAAGTGCCTTTAAAGGAGTGAGCCAAGTACTGATCTTCATACATGCCAACATAGAAGTCATTACGCATAGACACCCTCCTTAATCATCATCTTTGTCTTTCTTCTTGTTACCGCCACCTCTGATTTTCTTGATCGGCTTCTTAGGGTTGCCGAAAGCATTATAGACATCAGCGAAGGTGTCATAAGCATCAATACCCTTCTTGGTGTAGTCAGTGATTTTGCCAAGCTTTTTGAAAAACTCGTCGACCTTATCTGGCTTTATGTCTTCAGCCTGGGCTTTAGAAAGAACTTTTGCTTCAAGCTCAAGTCTATTCCAAGCATCCTGAAGCTCTTTGTTCGAAAGTCTTCCCTTGTACTGGGCAAGCTCTTTAGCAGAGCCAGATTTGAGTACCCTTTCTTTATTCTCATCGAGGTACTTCTCTCTCTTCTCTTTGGCTGCTTTCTGAGCTCTAGCAGCTCTAGCCTTGGCAAGGGCAGCGGCTCTCGCTTTAGCCTTCTTCTTGTTAGCCTCTTTCTGTTTATGCTGCTCCATAAGAGACTTGATTTTCTTCTGACCCTTCTTGACCACTCGATCATGTTTTTCTTTATCCAACGGGTAAGGAGGACCATTCTGGACGCCCCACTTCATACCATCTATGCCGTGATGCTCTAGATAGTTGAGGCATTCTTCCTTGTTCATCATTCTCCCCCTTTCTTCTTCGGGTCTACTTCAATGTTGAGTCTCCATTCAAGTTCAGCTGCCTGCTGTTTGAATGTGTCGATTAGGTAGGAGTTGTCAGAGGCTGAGTCAAACATGATTTTGACTTTGAAGTACATGTAGCTCTTGACCATATTGAGAATTTTGTTGTTGTCCGAAATATAATCGGTCCATGTATCATTCTCATCGGTTATCGCATAGCCATCTTCCGGACCCACTCCTATTTGAGCAAGTATCCCGAATACTGTATTAATGTGGATAATAAGATCAGGGTCAAAGTATGGATCAGAACCTAGTAGCTTCCTGGTTGATATCAGGATGCTATCTGTGTTTGTATCTGCCATACTATGTCCTCCTTTACTTAACGATTATGTACTTTGTCATTGCATAGCCCTCAAGCTCTGGATCGAGTACCTTCACCTTGTACCACTCTCCGAAAACATTCTTGACAGGTTTCTTGTCCTTTACGACGATCTTTGTTCCCTTTGGCAGCATAGTAATAATCGTTCCTTTTTTAGTTGATGGTTCTTTTCTGATATTCAGAAAATAATCGACATGTGCAACTTCTGCATTTGGAAGGTCAGCCTGTTTGATTTCATCCTCGACTTCCTGCAACGTTTCTTTGACCAGCTCCCCAGCATTAGGACTAATCTCGACCTGAGGTTTTGGTTTTCTGAAATTATTTGGTTTCATACATCTCTCCTCCATGGACAAGTATCATTGGGTCTTCGTTCTACTAATATATCTACATCAAGGAGCCCAGAGTCTCCGTAATGTATCGCATTATGTGTTCTCTTAGAAACACTAATGACATTCTCAGGGTCAAATATAATTCGTGACCTGTCTAAGATGTCTTGAGCGGTAATCGGATTGATGTGATGTATTAATATAATTCCGTCAATTGGAAATCCATCAAAGCCCATGTCCATACCAAGGTCACGGATGATGATGTTTCTTCTGAATGATTTCCATTCGGGTGATTTGTACAGAATCTGATTAAGGTACCTTTCGGTTCCGAAGGTTTGTTCCCCAGTTTTGCCTCCGATCTTCAGATACTCGAACCTTCCTAAATAGGTATTGATCTTTGAAAGCTCTGAATACGATTTAGTCAAAGTTCTCACCTCTGCACTTCTTCATTGCAATGATTGCATCAGAATATAATTCCTCGATTCTCTGTGTTGACTCAATTGCTGTAGCCTTTGCATCAAGGAGTGTATTCTCTTTCTTGAGCTTTTCCAATTCCAGCTCTGATTTGATGTTACCTAGTTTCAAAAAATGAACAATGACCTGTGATGAGGCAGTTCCGTCCCTAAGCTGCTGTTCAGCACGGTCATAAGCAAGAGAAATCATCTGATTGTCTCTTTCTTCAGGTGTAGATGCTGGGTGGCAAGCTTTGGAACCTCCGGTAATTGACTCATCCAAAGGTTTCGGAGCTCTTCTTGCCATGATTATCTCCTTTCTGGTACTCTTTTTCCTGCTTCATGAAGGATTCCAGCCACTTTCATATCACTTTACTAAACATTTACATGGGTTTCTGTGGGGAATGTTTGGGGCTTTCGTTGAACGGCAAACATGCAAATGGAAAGGAGACCAGTAGTTTATAGAGGAAAGTGTTGAAATCCTTGATGAAACAGGAAAATATAATTGAAAATATAATTCCGGAGGTAAAAACATTCAGCCAAAAGTCCCCCCGGAGCTTTTTTTGAG
>JAEEGL014321269.1_pt1 | contig 11898 bp, 7 predicted proteins | sample 9134231 | NCBI WGS metagenome assembly JAEEGL01 (sample SAMN16246548, study PRJNA631951) | gut metagenome | biome: gut microbiome; feature: rumen; material: fiber-attached | host: Bos | place: Iran: Karaj | collected 2018-10 | reverse complement strand
GGACACATACGAGACTCTCTACACTCCAGGTAGCGTTCACACCGGTAAGATAACTGAACTTATGGACAAAGGCGCTGTTATCACTCTCAACGAGGGCGGCGAAGGTTTTGCTACACCTAAGCACCTTGTAAAAGAAGATGGAACACAGGCACAGCTTAACGAAGAGCTTCCATTCAAGGTTATCGAGTTTGTGAAAGAAACAAAGCGCATCATCCTCTCTCACAGCCGCACTTTTGAAGAGGCTAAGGAAGAGAAGGAAAAGCCAGCACGCAAGGCAGCTGTTAAGAAAGCAGAGGAGAAGCCAGCAGTAAGCAATGTAGCTGCAGGCACATCACTCGGCGATCTCGACGTTCTCGCTGACCTGAAAGCAAAGATGGAACAGGGAGAATAAAAGCGCAAAAAGCTTTTTCAATAACACTCAAGAGAGGACATCCGGATGTCCTCTCTTTTTTTTAAAAACTATAATACACTACAACAACATAAACATCAGAATCAAGTGAGAAACGAAGTGTTTTATATTTGCTAGCAAATTTTTCATTAAAGGGCCTCTTTATTATCGTTAAAGAGCCTTTCTATCCGAAATTTTGCTAGCAAAATTTCAAGCAGACAATCATTTATTTTACGGTTTACTGTTTAAAGTTTGGTAATAATACAACTAATGACCTATTTAACAATGAACAAATTAGAGCATCTTCTAAATCATCTCATAATTATTTAACATTGTTTTCAAAAAGAAAAAACAAAAAAAAGAAGAATATTACAATATTTATTATTATCTTTGCACCATTAAAATGAAAAGAACGCGGTTGCGACTCTAGCAACTCGTTTTATTTAACTCACATAATTTTATTATATGTATAGCAAAGATGAGCTTTTGGCGAAAGAAATGCCAGAACTTGAAAGCATTGCCAATGAAATCGGTGCCGACGCAGACACCTCAAAAGGCAAAGAGGAAATAGTGTATTCTATTCTTGATCATCAGGCAGTGGTAGAAGGAAACAAGAACCCGTTGGGAGGGAAGAAACGTCGCCAGAGAATAGCAAAGACCGACCATGTGTATTCGGTCAACGGAAAAGAAGGCGAATCGTTTGAAAAGAAAAACCGCAAGCCTGAAGAGCCAGCACCATTGTTTAAAGAAGAGTTAAAAAAAGAAGAGGCTGAAGACAAGATTGAACCAACCAAACAAACAAACGTATCTACTGAAAAATCAGCATCAAAAGAGGTTGTCGAAATGAGCGACTATGTCAAGATCGAGACATCAGATGAGCTTTCTCCAGAAGAGGAATTGGCACGCTTGCCTAAGCATCGTGGCAGAAAGACAAAGCGCGAACTTGAGCTTCTGGCGATGATTGAGAAAAAGAAAAGTCAAAACATCGAACCCAGTTTTACCATACAAGAAGAGGCGGCCGTAACTGAGGCGGGAATACCAGAGGAGGCTTATAGAAACGAGGATGACCCTACCGACGAAGGCAACGATCTCATCAAAAAACTGAAAGACAAAATCGATGCCCGCAACAATGAAATAAAGAAAAAGGTAGCAAGTGAAGAGGATATATGGGAGGGCGATCCTGGCGATGGTACCGATTATATTACTACTGTCGACATTCCAATAGAAGATCAGGGAATAATGAACGAAATGCCTATGTACGGAATGGATAGCAGAATAGAACAAACGCCCGACGTGGCATTCTTCGACAAACCTGTTATTACAAGCAACGGCGAAGAATTCAATTTCGATGACATCATCTCATCAAATGGAGTCCTCGAAATCATGCCCGACGGATATGGCTTCTTGCGCTCAAGCGACTATAACTATCTTTCCTCACCCGACGACGTATATGTATCTAACGTATTCATAAAGAAATACGGACTGAAGACTGGCGACGTTGTCTATTGCCATGTGCGCCCACCACGCGAGGGAGAAAAGTATTTCCCTATGACATCGGTTGACAAGATAAATGGCAGGAACCCCGAAGAGGTGCGCGACAGAATATCGTTTGAACACCTTACACCGCTTTTCCCAGATGAGAAGTTCAACCTCTGCGGTGACCCTAAGACAACAAACCTGTCGACACGTATCGTCGATCTTTTCTCGCCTATCGGCAAAGGTCAGCGTGCATTGATCGTGGCACAGCCGAAGACTGGTAAGACAATTCTTATGAAAGACATTGCCAATGCAATAGCCGCAAGTCATCCCGAGGCATACCTGATGATGCTTCTCATCGACGAGCGTCCAGAGGAAGTTACCGACATGGCACGCACCGTGAACGCTGAGGTGATAGCATCTACATTTGATGAACCGGCTGAGCGTCACGTGAAGATTGCAGGCATTGTGCTCGAAAAAGCAAAGAGAATGGTTGAATGCGGACACGATGTGGTGATATTCCTCGATTCTATCACCCGTTTGGCACGAGCATACAACACCGCCGCCCCGGCATCAGGAAAAGTGCTCACAGGTGGTGTCGATGCAAATGCGCTACAGAAACCCAAACGATTCTTTGGTGCGGCACGAAACATCGAGGGAGGCGGCTCGCTGACAATCATCGCTACAGCACTCATCGATACCGGTTCGAAGATGGATGAAGTTATTTTTGAAGAGTTTAAAGGCACTGGAAATATGGAACTGCAACTCGATCGCAACCTATCGAACAAGCGTATATTCCCAGCTGTCAATCTTGTGGCATCAAGCACACGCCGTGATGAACTACTGCAAGACAAGACTACACTCGACCGCATGTGGATACTGCGCAAATATATTGCCGACATGAATCCGGTAGAAGCAATGAATACCATTCACAACAAGATGCAGATGACACGCGACAACGACGAATTCCTGATGTCGATGAATTCTTGACGCATTGCACACGAAAGTGCGAACAATCTTTTTTCGGAATGCATTCTAGATGAAAGAGAGCATAAAACTACACAACGTTCGTGTAAACAATCTTAAAAATATTAGCATCGATATTCCACGCGACAAATTTGTCGTCGTTGCAGGAGTATCGGGCTCAGGAAAATCCTCGCTGGCCTTTGATACACTTTATGCCGAAGGCCAGCGTAGGTATGTGGAGTCGCTCTCGTCGTATGCACGACAATTTCTTGGAAGATTGGCTAAACCAGAATGCGACTTCATCAAAGGATTGCCACCTGCAATTGCTATCGAACAGAAAGTGATAGCACGCAACCCACGAAGCACAGTGGGTACTACAACTGAGATATACGAGTATCTGAAACTTCTCTTTGCACGTATAGGTCGTACGTTCTCGCCTATATCGGGATGCGAAGTGAAGAAGCATTCCACGGACGACATTGTGGAAACAATCGGAAACTTCTCTGCCGGCACACGATATGCAATCCTTGCGCCTCTAAACATTACTGAAGGACGAACACTCGAAAAACAACTCGAGATGGAGATGCAAGCTGGATTCTCACGACTCTATGTAAAAGGAGAATTTTATCAGATTTCAGATTTCAGAAACGACAAACAGCTGATGACAACCGATGTTGGAAACATCTTTCTTCTCATCGACCGACTGATTGTCGACATGTCAAAAGACGGCATCTCTCGACTTATCGATTCTGCAGAAACAGCATTCTACGAAGGAAATGGAGCGTGTAGGATAGTCATAATCCCATCTGGAATAAAATACGATTTCTCAAACAGATTCGAGGCCGATGGCATGCGTTTTGAAGAACCTACCGACAACATGTTTTCATTCAATTCCCCAATGGGAGCATGTCCTGTGTGCGAAGGTTTCGGAAAAATTATCGGTATCGATGAAAAGCTCGTAATACCGAACACCACACTCAGCGTTTACGACGGATGCGTTCAATGCTGGCGCGGCGATAAGATGGGTATGTGGAAAGACGAGTTCTGCAGGAGGGCTGCGATTGATGGTTTCCCTATATTCACACCATACTATGAGCTGTCGCAAAAACACAAGGATATGCTCTGGCACGGATTGCCATCTGATGCACGACGAGAGGAAAACGACAGAGTGTCAATCGACGACTTCTTCAAAATGGTAAAGGAGAATCAGTACAAGATTCAATATCGTGTTATGCTCAGCAGGTTCAGGGGAAAGACTGTTTGCCCAGAGTGTCATGGTACACGCCTGAGGAAGGAAACTAATTGGGTAAAAGTTGGAGGAAAAAGTCTTTCCGAACTAGTGGAGATACCAATAAAGAATCTGACGGAATGGTTTGACGACCTCAATCTCACTGATTATGAGGAAGAAATAGCACGTCGCCCGCTATTGGAGATAAAGAATCGGCTTAGATTTATCAACGAGGTGGGACTTGGCTACCTAACCCTGAACCGCCCGTCGAATACACTTAGCGGTGGTGAGAGTCAGCGTATTAATCTCACAACTTCGCTTGGCTGCACCCTTGTAGGCTCGATGTACATACTCGACGAGCCAAGCATTGGTCTTCACAGTCGCGACACTAACCGACTGATAAACGTGCTGAAAAAACTACGCGATGAAGGCAACTCGGTAATTGTAGTCGAGCACGATCCTGAGATAATCAGAGCATCAGACTATCTTATCGACATCGGCCCCGAGGCTGGAGAACATGGCGGGGAGATCGTGTTTAACGGTGAGACGCAGAAGATCTCTGAAAAATCAATAGAGAAATATCGCGACAGCCACACCATAGCATATCTCTACGGAAAGGAGAAGATTCTTACTCCTAAAAGCCGACGCCCATGGAATCTTAGCATCACATTGAAAGGTGCGCGCATGAACAATCTTAAAGGCATCGACGTAGAAATTCCTCTCAATGTCATGACAGTAGTCACAGGTGTGTCAGGATCGGGCAAGTCGTCTCTCATTAGCGGCACCCTCTACCCTGCCATGAAACGCAGACTCGACGAGGTGGCTGACCTGCCAGGAGAATATCTATCTATTGAGGGCGATGCCGATTTGATAAAGCATGTAGAATTTGTTGACCAAAGTCCTATCGGAAAGAGCACTCGTTCAAATCCTGCTACATATATAAAAGCATTTGACCTAATCAGACAGCTTTATGCCGACCAGCCATTGTCGAAACAGATGGGATTCACTCCACAGTATTTCTCATTCAACGCCGACGGCGGACGATGCGAGGAGTGCAACGGTGCAGGAGTTATAAACGTGGAGATGCAGTTTATGGCCGACATCACACTCGTATGCGAATCATGTCACGGGAAACGATTCAAGAAAGACATCCTCGACGTAACATTCTGCGAGAAGAACATCGACGACATACTTAATATGACTATCACTGAGGCGGTGGAGTTCTTCAGCGCTAACGGTCAAAAGCTAATCGCCAACAGGTTAAAGCCATTGGAAAAAGTCGGATTGGGATATATAAAGATGGGACAGAGTTCGTCGTTACTCTCTGGAGGTGAGAATCAGCGCGTAAAGTTAGCTTCTTTTATTGGTCAGGAGAATCAGTCTCCTACCCTATTTATGTTCGACGAACCGACGACAGGACTCCATCCTCACGACATCTCACTTCTTCTCGAAGCCTTCAATTCGCTGATTGAAAAAGGACATACGATTCTTATTGTGGAACATAACCTCGACATTATAAAGAATGCCGACTACGTTATCGATCTTGGTCCTGAAGGCGGCGACAAGGGTGGGAATATTGTATGCTGTGGCACACCCGACCAGATTGCCAAATGTCCTGAGAGCTATACAGGAAAATATTTGGCTAAGGAGATGTTTGACTAATACTAACATATAACGAAATGGAACTATCGATTCTCATACCTACATACAACGACGACTGCTACGACCTTGTCTGTGAGATTCAGAAGCAGGCATCAGCCATCCATGCCCTCGCCTACGAGATTGTTGTCGGTGATGACGGTTCCACCGATCAGAGTGTTGTCGATAGCATCAAACAGGTAAGCCACGTGGAGAATTGCAGAGTAATACGTCCGGAGAAGAACATCGGGCGAGCTGCCATACGAAATATGCTTGCAAGAGAAGCTTTGCATGATTGGATTCTCTTTATCGACGCCGATATGAAAATATCGCGTCATAACTTCATAGACAAATACATTGAGAAAGCCACGCATAACTACGTGGTATATGGAGGATACGAAGTACCTAAGCTGAACATAAAGAACAATCTAAGATACAAGTATGAGAGATCTGTCGTGACAAACCACTCGGCAAAAATAAGACAAGAGAATCCCTATAAAGATTTCCACACATCAAATTTCCTTATTCTTCGCAAGATTATGCTTGACACTCCGTTCGACGAGCGCATAAGGAGATATGGATATGAAGATGTGCTGTTCGGAAAAGAGCTAAAGTCAAAGAATATCAGCATACAACACATCGATAACCCTGTAGTTTTTTCCACATTTGAAAGCAACGAGGATTTCTTGCGAAAGACCGATGAGGGAATCACGACATTGAGCGAATTCGAGTCACAACTTGCTGATTACTCTCGTCTTATACCTGTCTGCAAGAAATTGGAACGCCTTCATCTTCAAGGTGTAACAAAACTTGTATTCAAAATCTCCAAGCCAATTCTTAAGAGAATTCTGGTCAGCGGACATGCGCCTCTATCTTTTTTCTCTTTATATAAAGTAGGTAGATATATCACAAAGAAATCAAAATGAAGTACAATTTGCCATTTCTTTTTATATTGGTTATGCTGTCTTTACACACTCCAGAAACACACGCGCAGAAATGGAAAAAGGCATTGCATAATGCGGATAGCTTGTTATCGCTAAGGTATCAAAAAGCCGACATCGACACGCTATATATCATACGCCCTGCTACTAAATGGACAGCAAAGATTCGTGTGAACAACTCTGCTACACAGATAAAAACGCTCGGTATGATGGATGGTGGCAAATTCACATCGCAAATGAATGCCGATTACAAGACCACCATAAGTGCCGCCATCAGCTATATGGGCATCTCGATGGCAATAGCGCTAAACCCTGCAAAACTTCTGGGAAAGCATAAGGATTTCCAATTCAATCTTAATTCGTATGGCAAAAGGATGGGATTCGATATTATCTACAAAAATGCCAAGAATTTCAAAGGATGGCATGAGGTTGAAGGAAGTGAGCGTACCACTTTGCCTTCAGATATACTCTCGCTGCGCACACTGAATCTTAACGCATACTATACTTTAAATCATCGCCGTTTCTCCTACCCCGCTGCATTCACCCAATCGTATATACAACGCCGCTCAGCAGGAAGTGTCCTTTTAGCAGCGTCATTCCAAGGGCAACATGCAATAGTAAGCGACATTCACGACAGTCGCCTGAAAGTAATGAATCTTGCATTTGGAGGTGGGTACGGTCATAACTTTGTAGTGGCAGAAAAATGGCTCTTCCACATCTCGACATTGCCAACATTTATCGTATACAGCCATGCTTCGCTTTTAGAAAACGACACACGAATACCATTACACTATCATTTCCCCGAGGTTATTATGACTTCACGCGGAGCTATCGTTCGACAGATGGGAAGATATTTCACAGGAGCGACAATGGTATTCAACTTCACATCGATAGGAAGTGATAAAAACCTGATGATACAAAACAACAACTGGTATGTCAGAGCATTTGTGGGATATAGATTCTAAGGCATTTAACTGAATCTATAACTCGACAAAAACGCTTTCTATACTATCACTCTACACTCTCTGCAGGAATATAATCATTGTCGGTGTTCAAGCCGAAATTCGATTTTATTATCGATTCCACAAGTTGCAATTTGTCGCCATGATCGCTATAGAAATCGAGGAACAATATTCCGAAGTTCGTATATTCCTTATCTTCTATCAGCTCCCGAAGTCTGATATTCATTGGCTTACGGATGTTAAGAGCACCCCACGAAGAATAATATGGACGATGATGGCGAGGATCCCATGCAATGGTATTAAACGTAATAAACCACTTTTCCGGATTCTCATTCTCAAAAGCACGACGGAGATTATTCTCAACAAGTTTTATCTTCTTAAAGGTCTTATGCTCTTTATAGACATCTTCAACCTCGAAACAACCGTAGCTGAACACGGCATTGTCTTCAAACTTCAGCAGTTTTCCGAACGGACACTCTTCCTGTCGCTTAATGACGAGAATCTTGCCACGCACCTCGCCAATCGGTGTTGAAGGTGTAAAGTCCTCCACAAACAGATGCGGATACTTATTGATAAGAGCTTTATAGTTCGACACCATCTCAGCATCCCACTTCCCTCCCTCGTCACTTCCGACAAGTGCTATAATAAATTCCGAAGGATTATCCTTAAGGAACTGTTCTATATCGACAAGCGACTCATCAAATCCGTCACGGCAAGTCAAGGTATGACCATACTTCATATTGCGCTTAATGCGGATATCGAATGCACGAATACCGTCGTAAAGCTGTTCGGTAACTGTGAAATTCTGCGTGTGCCCCATGCTCGTTATTGTATTCTCTGGCAATGAGGCTGAGCCAGCATCGTGCGTTCCGGGAAGAGATATGCGTCCGATTCCACGATTGTCAGGGACATAGCTCATCCACGTACGGGAAGATGAACGCATGCGATTCACGTATATGTTCATCTTTTTTCCGCGCTTTTTCGATTCTATATAAACCCTACAAAGTCTTCCATTTATTGGAACCTCACCTGTTATACTGTAAGCAGAATGCGATGCAAAGTGGCTCGCGCCAATCATGAAGAACTCTTTTGTCTCAACTCCGTGGCAAAGGAAGAAGTCGTTGATTACCAACTTAACTGGCTGCATGGTACCAAATGTATGGCTACGCACATAGCATGTCAGCCTTCCTTTTAGAGCATAATGCAGCATTTCAGGATACCAGTTTAGTGGGCTCTGCCTTACATTGAGATGCGACTTCCACCAGTTTCCTGCACGGATACTGTTTTTATGTCCTGCCATTATTACAAGGTTACCACCCTCATCAATCCTTAGTTTCGTACCTGCACGCAACAATCCTTTTGTATCTTGTCCGCTTGCTACATAGCCATCCGTTATTTCGAATGTACCGTATTCTCCTTCAGGACCCATCACAAGGTCGCAACCATATAGATTCAGGTCAAAGATATCCTTCTTATAGCGAGTAGCTTTTTCAGTAGCAATGACGGCAGTACCGACATTTCCTTCAGGCAAGGTGTCACGCATCTGCTCTATCTGTCGTTTCGTAAGCGCAGCTGCAATGTATGCTTCGCGTTTATCACCGTCGTATCGGTATTCACGTTTCCTTCCAAAATGATATCCAACCGTTAGGACAGCATTGCCATAATTGCTATTAAATTTAAAATCGTCTCGATTGTAGAAGAAGTTTGAGGCATTGGCAGCAATCTGTACATGCCATCTGTTGAGTGTATATTTCAAACATGCGCGGGCAAAGAAGTCAAAACCGAGACTTTTTACCTTGCTTTCATATCGCAAATCGCTGATATTAAGCAACTCTTCTCCATCTTCGGCAAAGGTATTCATGAACTCAACTATTTCGGGAGCAAACTCCCACATATAGCTACCATAATTATCGAGACGGACAATCTTATATGCAGGAGATGCCATAGCTGACAATGCAAGCATCAGACGTGGAGAGAAGACAATATTGTGGGCATAGCCGAGCTGTAGATGCAAATCATTGATTCTCACATTTGTAGGCATGCCATTGATATACATTCCTATGTTATCTATATCGTCAACGATAAGATACACATAATCCTCTGGTGAATTTATCACGTGCCCTGCCTTCATAGATGAATAATCGGCAAATGCATTGGCCAACTGCGATTTAAGCACCTGGCGCGTATATCCAATTCCTATAATAGGCGAGCCAATCGATCTCAGTTGCACCGCTCCATTGGAGAATGCAGCTGGATTAGAGTAACGTTTGCGGTTGATGAAATAGTTTATATTTATGCCGTCTACCTTATATCGGATATTGTCACCCGCATTGATGCTGTTTGCCTCATCAGCATTATAATCTCCATATCCGCGGGCATCCAACTTCATTATATCGAAATCGCCACCTGTGCGACGATGCACTAAATCGATGTTCAACAGCTGAGAGTTAATCGACAATTCGAACTCCGTCTTGCGATTTTTTCCTTTCAATGAATTAGATGCTCCTATGTCAACCGAAAAACCATATACCAGCCATCTCCAACCAAAATAAGGACCTAAGCGATTTGAGAAATCCGACCGCATGTTAACCTTCACAAGTCTATTGTCGAGCGACATCCACTCTGCTGATGTAGTGTTTTGTAGCTGGAACACCCAATTGTAGAAGGTAGGTGTAACGTAACGAGAATCGTGTGCCGACCAGTTTTTAGCCAACCACTTGAAAGGCGACAGCAGCACCTGACCAAAGTTCTTATGGGCTTTTGTCTCCTGCAGACCGACCACCGTAGTATCGCTCTTAACAGGAAATCCAACTTTGTCCTCAGCATTTGCATTGCCGACGAAGAACAAAAGAATCAATAAAAACAAATATGCTCTTATTTTCATGGACGCAACTTCTCTATACTGCAAAATTAATTAAATTCCCGACAAAAACAAAATGTTTTGACTTTAAGTTGTTGCCCAAGCATTATTATCGATAGTAATTAACACAGATTTGAATGAAATGTTTCAGAAAACAGGCAAAAACTCATACATATAATTGTATATGTACAAATAAAATCATATTTTTGCAAAAGAAGTTATAACTATAGACTTTCAACTGTCAACTATAAAACGAAATGACAAACATAGCGGTATTTGCATCGGGCAATGGCTCGAATTGCGAGAATCTGATAAGATATTTCAGCAATAGCAGCCTGGGGCGTGTTGCACTTGTAGTAAGCAATCGAGCCACATCGCTTGCCATACAGCGTGCTGAAAGGCTTGGCGTCGACACCGCTATTGCCGGGCGCGAACAACTCTCCAATCCTGACTTCATGTTGCCTTTGCTCGAAAAGCATAGTGTAAAACTCATTGTGCTTGCAGGGTTTCTGCCAATCATACCCGACTATCTTATCGAAAAATATCCTATGCGTATTGTGAACATACACCCTTCCCTTCTGCCGAAATATGGCGGTAAAGGTATGTGGGGACACCATGTGCACGAAGCAGTGAAAGCTGCTGGCGACAGCATTACGGGTATGACAGTTCACTATGTCTCACCGGTGTGCGACGGTGGTGATATAATTGCGCAGTTCTCTATAGCCATAAGTCCCGACGATAGCGTTGATGATATAGCAGAGAAAGAGCACTGCCTTGAGATGAAACACTATCCGGAAGTCATTGAAAAAATACTTGAAAAAATATAGACACAAATCCGCAAGTCGTCAATCATAAACAGAAAGCACTATTATGTACAGCAGCATCTTTGGAAGAAACAACGACATCACTGAGGAGCAACAGCAATATCGCCGCGAACAATTGATAAGCAGCATCGAGCAATCGCTCTCGAAAATGACGCTTCAGGAACTTGAAGCCCTGCACTACGACATGTCGACAAAAAACTATATAAATGACTGATATTCAAAGATATCATCAAGAAGATGTCGCAAAGATATCTTCAAGAAAACACATATAATACAGATACTCTCATTAAAGAGGCTTTTATGTCGCATTATAGAGGCTCTTATATGGCAATAGAAAGCCTCTTTACCTGAACATAAGAGCCTCTTTATTCAAGCATAATAGGAAAGCGTTTAGCGTACGTAAGCATACGCCACACCCATTCGATAGGACCGAAAAGGAAATACCTAAACCACAAACGACTTAGCAACATCTCTACTACAAAAACCGTCAGCGCGATAAAGGTGACTAAAAAAAGATTGACAGATGTGCCAAGCCCCAACCCTATCCCATAGAAGATTAATATCCCAAACAACGACTGACTTATATAACACGTCAAAGCCATACGCCCAGGATAT
>JAEEGL013320814.1_pt1 | contig 11898 bp, 8 predicted proteins | sample 9134231 | NCBI WGS metagenome assembly JAEEGL01 (sample SAMN16246548, study PRJNA631951) | gut metagenome | biome: gut microbiome; feature: rumen; material: fiber-attached | host: Bos | place: Iran: Karaj | collected 2018-10 | reverse complement strand
GATGGCATCCCACTCGTCGATAATCAGGATGAACTGCTTCTTCGTGGCAAGGCAGACCTTGAGCAGCACCTGAAACAGCCGGTCGTCATCGTCCACCGTCACGTCGGGATACTCCGCAAGGAGGTCCTTCCTCAGTTCACGCTGTATATAGGGGACGATGTTCGCTCTGTCCTCCTGCGTCGCATCCATGAACTCGCTCATGTCGAGGTAGATGACGGGATACTTGTTCAGGTGCTTCTCGAACGACGGGTCGGAGGCTATCTCCAGGTCGGTGAACAGCGTGCGGGAGTCGCACGACTGGTCGTAGTAGGCGCAGAGCATCTTCGCCGCCATCGACTTACCAAAGCGGCGGCAGCGCGTCACACAGCTGAAGCTACGCTCCGTAAAAAGGGTGCTGTTGACCACCGCTATCAGTCCCGACTTGTCGACGTATTCACTATTACGGGCCCTCTGGAACCCGGCATTCCCGATGTTGATGTATGTTCCCATTTTGTTTCGATTTGCGATTTCAATGCCCTCCCCTCTCCTTGAGGGAAGGGTAGGGGTGGGGCCTGTATTGTTATAACCAATGTTCGTTTTCCATTATGCGCATATGTTCGCTGCAAATATAAGCAAAAAACTCCGACCTGCCAAATTTTCCACGTGGAAAGTGGGGCGTTTAAAGAGTCAGAGGCGTGCAGGCTTGCCGCAGCCATTCTGCCTCGTCGGCAGTGAGGTGGGGCGTCAGCCGTTCGCAGACCATCTGGTGGTAGTCGTTGAGCCATTGAATCTCTTCGGCGGTCATCATGCTGACGATGATGGGCCGCTTGTCGATGGGGCAGAGCGTCAGTGGCTCGAACTGCAGGAAATGGCCGAACTCTGTCTCCTTGTAGGGCACGATGAGCAGCGTGTTCTCCGTGCGTGCGCCGCAGCGTCCGGGCAGGTAGATGCCCGGCTCGTCGGTGATGGTCATCCCAGCCACCAGCGGGGCGGGCTTCCACTCCATGCGGAACTGGTGAGGCCCTTCGTGCACATTCAGGTAGGTGCCCACTCCATGCCCCGTTCCGTGCAGGTAGTTCAATCCCTCGCGCCACATGTCCTTCCGGGCCAGGATGTCAATCTGCGTGCCGCTGGCTCCGCTGGGGAACTTGCACATCTCTATCTGGATGTGGCCTTTCAGCACGAGGGTGTAAATCTGCTTCTCCAGGTCGGTGAGCGGGCCGAGGGCAATGGTGCGGGTGATGTCGGTCGTGCCGTCGAGATACTGTGCGCCGCTGTCGAGCAGCAGCAGGCCGTGAGGCTCCAGCGGGATGTCGGTCTCGGGCGTCGCCTCGTAGTGGACGATGGCGGCATGGGTGCCATAGCCGGCGATGGTGTCGAAGGAGATGTCGCGGTAGAGGGGCTGCTCGGCGCGGAGGGCCGTCAGTTTCTGGTCGACGGAGATTTCAGTAGGGTAGACAGGGGGAGTGGTGGGGGTAGTGAACTGCTCGTCGAGCCATTTCAGGAATTTCACCATGGCGATGCCGTCTTTCAGCATCGCCGACTTAAAACCCGCTATCTCAGTGGCATTCTTCACGGTCTTCATCCGCTTGACGGGCGACTCCTCCTCGACGATTCCTCCGGGAAGATTCTGCTTGCGCTTCACCTCCTGGAAGAGTGTATAGTTCACCTCGTCGGGGTCGAGCAGGATGTTGTACTCGAAATAGTCTTTGAGACCACGGGCGACGTTCTCGTAGGCATCCACCTGTATGCCGTTCTCCCGCAGGTAAGCAGAAACTGCCGGTGTCAGCTTTACATTGTTAATATACAGGGTGACATCTTTTGATGAGATGAGCAGGTAGCTGACGAAGACGGGGTTGCAGTGTACGTCGGTGCCGCGCAGGTTCAGCGTCCAGGCAATGTCGTCGAGGGCTGCCATCAGCATGCCGTCGGCATGACGGTCGCGCAGGGCTTGGCGGATGCGGGCCAGCTTGTCTTTCACGCTCTCGCCGGCATACTCCATCGGGAACAGCTCTATGGGCTGCTCGGGGATGGGCGGACGATTGCGCCATATCTGCCGCAGGGGGTCAAGATTGGTTCGAAGGGTGAGCCCTCCCTCGCGGCGCAGGTCGGCTGTCAGCTCTTTGACGGCATTGACAGACGAGCACCAGCCGTCGATGCCTACCTCGGTGGAGGTGTCGGCGGAGGAACCGCCGGCCACGGAATGGTCGCTGAGCTGCTTGCCCAGCCATTGAGCGATGGTGGGCGTACCTTCTATCTTCAGCTTCATCAGCTGGTAATCTGTGCCACGCAGCTGCTCTTCGGCAGCCAGGAAATAGCGGCTGTCGGTCCAGAGGGCGGCAGAGTGGAGGGTGACGACGGCGGTGCCGGCCGAGCCGTTGAAGCCCGAGATAAATTCGCGGCCCTTCCAGTGGTCGGGGATGTATTCACCCTGATGGGGGTCGGTACTGGGGAAAATGAAAGCGGCGAGATGCTCGCGGCGCATCAGCTCGCGGAGGTCTTCCAGACGTTGGTTAACTGTACTCATAATAGTTTTATTTGTTTTTAGATGATTTCTGTTCTATATAATATGCTTTTCGACGATAGACAATCAGCCGCCGATGACGACGTGGAAACCGTGGGCTTCGAGCAGCGCGGCGCAGTGGTGCTGCAGCTCTTCGGAGGGAACGGCTAGCGGGAAACCCTGCGGGTTGTAGGCTGACGGGGGCAGCATACGGCGGTGCTTGTCCTTGCCCACATCGTGATAGGGTAGGAGGTGGATGGTGAGGGGTGAGGGGTGAGGGGTGAGGGACGACAGGAAACGGGCGGTAGCCTCTATGTTCTCGTCATCGGCATTCACGCCGTCGATGAGGGGGATGCGGATAAGCATGTGCTTGCCTAAGTCGGTCAGCAGACGGATGTTCTGCAGGATGAGGGCGTTGTCGACGCCCGTGTACAGGCGGTGCTTCTCCGGGTCCATCAGTTTCAGGTCGACGAGCAGCAGCTCACATTCGTTGGCCACAGCCTCTGCCACTTCGGCTGTGGCATAGAGCGAGGTGTCGACAGTGCGGTGGAAGCCGCGACGGCCCAGCTCGCGCAGCAGTTCAAGTGTATATTCGGGATGCATGAGCGGTTCGCCGCCGCAGAGGGTGACGCCGCCGCCGCTGTCTTCCATGATGGAGCGCTCCTTCTCCACCTCAGCCATCAGCTCGTTCATAGTGTACTTACAGCCACAAATCTCCAAGGCGGTGGTGGGGCACGAGTCGGTACAGCGGCCGCAGAGCCGACAGGAGGTACTGGGCTGGGGCTGGGTAAAGCGTATGCCGTCGGGGGTCAGCCCCAGCAGGTGCTCCGGGCAAGCCGCGACGCACGTGCTGCAGCCCATACATTTTGATTTCTTATAGAGCAGCTGCGGCTGTGCAGTCCAGCTCTCGGGATTGTGACACCATACGCAGCGCAGCGGGCATCCTTTCATGAAAAGGGTCGTCCGGATGCCTGGGCCGTCGTTGATGGCATATCGCTTGATGTCGAAGATATACATTGTCGTTTCCTCTTTGTTGGCGGGCTTTATCCCCCCACGGTGCAAAGTTACTGTTTTTTTTGCGAAATGAAGAAAGAAAGCGGTACAAAAAATGTCACTCTTTGAAATGAGCAGAAAAACAGCTCCGATAGTTTGGCGTTTTGAGGAATAATGATTACCTTTGCACGAGTAAACACGAGTAACCAGTTTGATAAGACAATGAAACGACGCCTGTTCTCCCTGCTCACCTTGTTGGGCATCTGTGTCGCGGTGAATGCCGCCGGCAAGTATGACAATCCTGACACCATCGTTGTGGCCCGCGACGGCACGGGCGAGTTTCGGACCATCGGCGAGGCCATTGAGGTATGCCGTGCCTTCATGGACTACCACAAGGTAATCTATGTGAAGCGGGGCATCTACAAAGAGAAGCTCATCCTGCCGTCGTGGCTGCAGAACATCGAGCTATGTGGCGAAGACCGCGACCAGACCGTCATCACCTGGGATGACCATGCTAATATCCCGATGACTATCGGGGGCGCAGGGATGGGCACCTTCCGCACCTACACGCTGAAGATAGAGGGAAATGACATCACGCTGAAGAATCTGACGGTGGAGAATAACGCTGCGAAGCTGGGGCAGGCAGTGGCGCTGCACACAGAGGGCGACCGTCTGCTGTTTGTCAACTGCCGGTTCCTGGGCAATCAGGACACCATCTATACCGGCGTGGCAGGAACCAGGCTTTATTTCAACGAATGCTATATAGAAGGAACCACCGACTTCATCTTCGGCCCTTCCACGGCATGGTTTGAGCGTTGCCAGATTTACTGCAAGACGAATAGCTATATTACTGCCGCCTCCACGCCCAAGGACCAGCAGTTTGGCTATGTCTTCAATCATTGTACGGTGACCTGTGCCCCTGCGGTCACCAAGATGTACCTGGGCCGTCCGTGGCGTGACTATGGCTATACGCTGTTCATGCACTGCCAGCTGCCCGCGCAGATACGTCCCGAAGGCTGGCACCACTGGGAAAAGCAGCGGGAGCAGACCGCACGCTATCTGGAGTTTGAGAATACCGGTGAGGGAGCCGCCATCGACAAAAGGGTGGGGTGGAGCCGCCAGCTAACAAAGAAAGAGGCCAAGGAAATCACTCCGGAAAAGGTGTTCCGCCGTGAGGACGGCTGGAGTGTCGGGGAGTAGCGCTGCTTTCCCCTTGACATGGAAAGACATGGCTTTTGAAGGACTCATTGCAGCTCGTCGAGCTGGTGCTTCATGGCCTGCAGCTCTGTGCGGATGTCGATGAGTCGGGTGATGACTTCGGCCTTGCGGTCGGAGCCGTCGCGGTTGGCGTTAATCATTTTGCGCGCGGCGGCCAGCTTGAAGCCGCGCACTTTCACCAAGTTATGGATGAGGCGTATCTGCTCAATGTCCTTCTCGGCATACTGTCGCACCTTGTTCGGCCCGTTCGTCTTAGGCTTCAGGTAGGGGAATTCGCTCTCCCAGTAGCGCAGGGTGCTCTCGTTCAGGCCAAACATCTCGGCCACCTCCTTGATGGAGTAGTAGAGCTTGAGGTTCTTATTCTGATTCAATGCCATGCTTTCGTCTTTTTTTTGTTAGCGACTGCAAACTTACACATTTTTTTTCAAAAAGCGAGCGTTTTTGCCGTTTTTTTTCTCTTTTTTTGTTTGTCCTTCTGAATGGTCTCAGCGGTAAATGTCTTCCTTGTGCAGTTCCACAACCTTTCCATAACGGGCAAGAGCCTGGAAGTCGGTCAGCTTACGGTCGCCGATGATGAGCCAGACGCGGCGGTTGGGCGAGACGTGCTCCTGCCAGAAACGCCCGACGTCGGAGGCTGTCGTCTTGGGCAACTGCTCCACTAGCTCGCGGGAGGGGTCGGCGGTGTAGCCGTGCATCAGCTGGTTGGCCACATAGTAGCCGATGGTGCGGAACGAGGGGAAGTTGTTCTGTATGCGGCTGAGCAGCTCCTGACGGGCGGCATCCAGGTTTTCAGAGCCTCCTTTCGCTCCCTCTTCAAGGGAGAGGGGGTTGCGCAGCAGCGAGTCGACAGCGTCCATCACCTGCAGGGTCTTGTCGGCCTGTGTGCCGGTAATGGTGATGAAAGCCAGCGGGTCGTCGGCATGACGGGCGTAGTTGGGCTCCAGTAGTTGGCCCTGTGTGCTGTAGGCCAGGGAACGGAACTCACGGATGTTCTGGAAGAGGACGCTCGACATGCCGCCGCCCATGTAGCGGGCCCAGAGCCGGGCGCTGGCACGGGATGAGGCGGTCGGGGCGGCGGGCAGCAGCTCGTAGGAGCACACAAAGTTCTGGCGCGACTTGGGGACGTGGTAGAAGTACACGGTGGCTCCGGCGGGAAAACCGCCGGACACGGACACAGGGCCGGGGGTAGAAGGAGCGCCTGCCATGGACGGGGCGCCTGCTACGGAGGGGGCGCGGAGCTGGCGGTGCAGCTCGGCCTTGGGTTTACGGCACTGGGCAAGCGGTAGCGTTTGTTGCGATATCATCGCAACAAACTCGACGGGCTGGCGGCCCGTGTAGACGAGGTCGCACTCGTACTGCTGGAGCTCACGGAAGAGGGCGAGCAGCGAGTCGCTGGTGAGGGCCTGCACCTCTTTCAGGGAGGGCTGGCGCAGGTAGTCACTCTGCTCGCCGTAGGCGGCGTAGGTGAGCATGGGTGACAGCACATCGTCTTTCTGCTTACCGAAGGCCTTGTCGGTGACCTTTGCCTCCTGCTTCAGGGCCTTCAGTGCTTCCTTGTCGCCTTTGGCACGGGTGAGGAAATGGTTCAGCAGGCGCAGGGCGGGCAGCAGCTGTTCGTCGCGGCCTGTCAGGGTGAAGGTGAAGCGCTCGGTGCCGGCCTCGACATTCATGGTGACGCCCAGTTGCTGCCATGCGGTCTCCAGCTGTTGCTTGCGGAGCGAGTCGGTGCCGATGGCGGCGAGGTAATTGTCGAGATGCTCCAGCAGTGGCGTCGCGCGCGTACCATTATAATAGCGTAGGGTGAAAGTGAAAATGTCGTTGACGGGGTTCTGATTGTAGTAGAGGGTTGTCTTCTGTGCCCCTCCGCCTTCTATCTTCCTTTTGACGACATCACGCTCGAAGTCTACGGTACGGATGGGGCGGGAGTCGGTGGGAAGGGCCTCCAGCCACCGGGCAAAGTCAGACTGCGCCTTGGCGTTCTTTGGCTGTACGGGCACGTAGCCTGGCTGAAGGAGCGTCTCTTTTTTCTCCGTGCCGTATTTCTTGCGCAGCGTCAGGTGCTCGTCGCCGTAGTATTTGCGGGCGGCGGCCACCACGTCGGCTTTGGTGATAGCCCTCACACGCTCGATACGGTCAAGGTATTCCTGCCACGTATGGCCTTGGGAAAAGACGCTGACCATCATCTCCGCACGACCTTCGATGGTCTCGATGCCCTGCTCCATCTCCTGCAGCAGACTGCGCTTCTGCAGCTCCAGCTGCCCGTCGGAGAAGCGGCCCTCCATCACCTTCTCCAGCTGGGCCAGCACCAGCCCCTCGGCTTTCTTCATCTTGCCGAAAGGAATCTTCGGGACGACGTAGAGCGCGGTGACGCCAGCATCGTCCATTGTCAGGTGCATGGCACCCGCAATCATGACACGGTGCTCGTTGGTCAGCGAGTCGAGCAGACCTGCCTTCTCGTCGCTCAGCAGACGGTTGGCCAGCACCAGCGCATCGGCATCTGGCTCGAAGACCGTGGGCGCACGGAACACCAACGCCTCGGCCTTGACGATGGGGATGGGCACCTTTATCCTTGCCTCCTCGCCTTTCTGGAAGGGAGGAATGGGCGATGGAGTCCGCTCAGGAACAGGCCCCGTCTGCACCCGCCCGAATGTCTGCTCCAGCAGGGGAATGAGTGACTCAGATGGCAGGTCGCCCGTCAGTATCAGGCACATGTTTGGCGCCACGTAGTATTTCTTATAGAATGCCTCCATGTCTGAGAGGCGCGGGTTCTTCAGGTTCTCCGTCGAGCCCAGCACGGGCCAGGCGTAGGGCTGGTTCTTGAACACAGCATGCAAGGCGGCGTCGTAGGCAGTACGCATGCCGTCGGCAGCGCGGTTCTTTTCTTCGTAGACATTCTCCAACTCAGCCTGGAAACCTCGGAACACAGGGTGGATGAGACGCTCGCTGTTCAGCCAGCACCACTGGGTGATATACTGTGGCAGGAAGGTGTTGTAGTAGACGGTCATATCGGCGCTGGTGCCGGCGTTCAGTCCCGTTCCGCCGAATTTTGCAGTGAGACGGCTGAACTCGTTGGGGATGGCATAGTCGGCAGCGCGGAGGCTCAGCTCGTTGATGTGCTGCTGGATGGCGGTGCGCTGCTGAAGGCTGCTTGTCTGGCTCAGCAGGTCGTACTGCGCAGAGATGCTGTCCAGCCACGTGCGCTCCGCCTCGTAGTCGACAGTACCGATGCGGTCGGTGCCCTTGAACATGATATGCTCGAAATAGTGGGCGATGCCCGTGTCGGGGCAGTCCTTACCGCCGGCGCGCACCACCACGCCGCCATAGATTTTCGGCTGTGTATGATCCTCGTTCAGCCAGACGGTCATGCCGTTGCTCAGTGTCAGCACCTTCACCTGAAGCTCAGGTGCCGTCTGCGCATGTAGCGCTGCCATTGCAGCAAACAGCAACAGACCACAGAGTAGTTTTTTCTTCATAATAGTTGTAAAGAAGTTCGTTTAAATATCTTCAGGATATCATCCAGAAGACGAATAGGTGGGCGGGATAGAAAGCATAGAAGAGATACTTTCCTACTTGCCCGCGGATGAAGCCGCGCCGCCCATTATACATATTGATGGGTATGAAGGCGAGGCCGGCTATCCACTTGAAGTTCAGCATACAGCAGCCTAATACTGTCTGCAAAGCAGGATGGCGGCGAAGAGTATAAAGCATCACGATGAATGCGAAGCCGGAGCCGTTGTAGTCGGGCCGGAAGATGAACGCCAAGCCAAGCATTCCCACTAACAAGAAGCCGAGGCGGCGGCGGTCGGTGCGCCAGCGTTCAATGGCACATAGCCCTAGGTAACCCCATAGTAGGGTGAAGATGACATTGTGGGACAGGATGTGGAAGCCATTATGCAACAGTGCCCAAGGTATCTCTGAAATGAGGGCACAAATGAACAAGTTCCAACCATAGCGGCGGCGGTTGCGGGTGTGGATAAAACCCTCGACAATCAGGAAGGCGAAGAGGGGGAACGACAATCGTCCCACGCATCGCATGAGGAAGAACCACGTCACCTCATTACCATGAAAGGTGAACACAGGCATGTCGAAAATGTCCTGACAGCTCGTCAAGTATGCTGCCGTATGATCGATGGACATCGACACGATGGCTATTAGCTTGAGTGCGCTTCCTGTCAGAATCTTGTAGTCCATGTGGGTAAGGCGTCCTTATACCAGCGTCAGCGTGAACAGGTAGATGACGGCGGCAGGGATGGCCAGCAGTGAGGAGTCGAAGCGGTCGAGCATGCCGCCGTGGCCGGGTAGGATGTTGCCGCTGTCCTTGATGCCCAGCGTGCGCTTGAAGAGACTCTCGACGAGGTCGCCCCAGGTGCCGAAGACGACGACCGTCAGTCCCAGGCCTGCCCACTGCCATGGGGCGTAGCCCGTGGGGAAGCCCTTGGCCTCGCTCACCAGGGCGAAGACTACGGCACAGACGATGACGAGCAGTCCGCCGCCGATACTACCTTCCCACGACTTGCCCGGCGAGATGCGGGGAAACAGCTTATGCCGTCCGAAGAGCGAGCCGAAGCAGTAGGCACCGCTGTCGTTGAGCCACAGGCATACGAAGACAGAGAGCGGCAGCACGTAGTCGTAGCGCACCTCGGTTCCGTCGTAGCGGAAGGCCAGCACATTCAGCAGCGAGAACGGCAGGGCGATATAAAGCTGCGACAGCATGGTGTAGGCCCAGTCGTTGATGGGGTCTTTCTCCTTCAGGTAAAGCTCGGCCACCAGCAGGTAGACGATGCTGACGAGATAGGGGATGAATACGGTGCTGGGGGTCAGTCCGCTGTTGTAGCCTGCCATGGCGTAGAACAGATAGACGGCGGCAACGGTGCAGATGAAGCGGTTCACATGCACGCCGTCCCTCTCATTGACGAGTCCGCAGAACTCCCATACGGTGAGTCCCGTCACAATGGAAAACAGCAGCACCATCGCCCTGGGGTTGAGAAAACTGACCACGATGGCGACGACAAAGATGATGCCCGTGATGGTTCTAACAATGAAATTACTCATATTGTCCTTTTCTTCTATATAACTAACGGTTATTACCGTGTTCCCATATTAGGCTTCAAAGATCATGCTTTCTTCCGGGTGGCGCAAAGAAGAAGCATGTTTTTACGTTAAAGATCAAATTTATAGCCGGGCTATCTCCTCTTCTGACAGACCGGTATATTTAATGATGGTTGCAAAGGGAATTCCGTCGGCCTTCATCTCTTGGGCAATCTCCTTTTCGCGCTCCTTCTTCCCTTCTTTCAGCCCTTCATCCTTGCCGTCGATATATTTGGAATCCATGACGTCGTTCTCTACCATCTGACGCTCCAGCTCACGGAAGAACTCGCGGCGCTCATCGTCGGGCAAGCTGTCTACCCGCAGACGCTCACGGGCCTCGGCGAGTCCCTTGGCCGTGAAGGAGTCCTTGATGTCACCCGTTTTCAGGAAGCTTATCCATTCGTCGAGCCTGTCCTTGGCCACATCGTCGAAGCCGTTCACCTTCAGTACGTAGTATTCGGGCATCACGTCGCCCGGCTCCTTTCCGCCAAACAGCTGATGCTGCTTGGCCGAGAGCTGGAGCACGTCGTCATCGTGCAAGCCACGGAACACTGTCTTGCCGTGGTACACGTAGTCAGTGCCTTGGCCGAGGTCGAAATACACAATATTTATGGAATATACCTTGGCCACGTTCTTGTAGTCCTGCCCGCTCTCAATGTACTCCGTCACAGCTTTCGACGTGCCATAAACCATGCGGTGGAAATAACTGTAGGCACGGTCGTTTTGTACTTCAATAATGATTTTGCGGCCTCTTCCGTCCTCGCACATGATGTCCACACGGTTGTATTTGTCGGTGGAATTGTCCTTGTTGCCTTCGCTTTCGAGGAATTTCTCAATCTTGATGTCCTCACGCAGCAACTCAGACAGAAACCCCTCCAGCACAACATGGTTGGCCTTGTTGCGCAGCAGGCGTTTTAAAGCCCAGTCAAAACTGACGTACTTCCTCATAGCTCTTTTTTCTCCTCTTGATTCTGTTCTCGCTCACTCGCTGCCTTGGCCTGCAGTTCGCGCTCCCTCTCGGCAGCCATGCGTTCGGCATCGGCACGCATCTGTGCTTCGAGCAGCTCTTCGCTGCGGCTCACCCAGGGACGCTTGCCGAAGATGCGCTCCACGTCGTCGGCGAAGATGACCTCACGCTCTATCAGCAGCTGTGCCAGCTGGGCGTGGCCATCCTTATGTTCCGTCAGAATCTGCTTGGCCCGCTCATACTGCTCGTTGATCATCTTCAGCACCTCGTCGTCCATCACCTTCGCAGTGGTCTCGCTATAGGGACGCTGGAACTGATACTCATTATTATTATAATAGCAGATGTTGGGCAGCCTGTCACTCATGCCGGCGAAGGCTATCATGCCGTAGGCCTGCTTCGTGGTGCGCTCCAGGTCGTTCATGGCACCGGTGGAGATAGTGCCGATGAACAGCTCCTCGGCGGCGCGGCCTCCCAGCAGCGAGCACATCTCGTCGAGCATGGCTTCCTTCGTCTGGAGCACGCGCTCCTCGGGCAGATACCAGGCGGCACCCAGCGCACGGCCACGGGGCACGATGCTCACCTTCACCAGCGGGTTGGCGAACTCGGTGAACCACGAGATGGTGGCGTGACCGGCCTCGTGTATGGCGATAGACCGTTTCTCGGACTGGGTCATAATCTTCGTCTTCTTCTCCAAGCCTCCGATGATACGGTCCACGGCGTCGAGGAAGTCCTGCTTACCCACCGTCTGACTGTTGTGGCGGGCAGCGATGAGTGCCGCCTCGTTGCACACGTTGGCAATGTCGGCCCCTGAGAAGCCCGGAGTCTGACGGGCCAGGAAGTCGACATCCACGGCGGGGTCGAGCTTCAGCGGCTTCAGGTGCACGAGGAATATCTCCTTGCGCTCGTTCAGGTCGGGCAGGTCAACGTTGATCTGGCGGTCGAAGCGTCCGGCACGCAGCAGGGCGCTGTCGAGCATGTCCACGCGGTTGGTGGCGGCCAGGATGATGATGCCGCTGTTCGTGCCGAATCCGTCCATCTCCGTCAGCAGGGCGTTCAGCGTGTTCTCGCGCTCGTCGTTGCCGCCCATGGCGGGGTTCTTCGAGCGGGCACGGCCCACGGCGTCGATCTCGTCGATGAAGATGATGCAGGG
>JAEEGL012007153.1_pt1 | contig 11898 bp, 8 predicted proteins | sample 9134231 | NCBI WGS metagenome assembly JAEEGL01 (sample SAMN16246548, study PRJNA631951) | gut metagenome | biome: gut microbiome; feature: rumen; material: fiber-attached | host: Bos | place: Iran: Karaj | collected 2018-10 | reverse complement strand
TTCGTTCTTTATCTTCTCAATATTGTTATTGTTTCCTGCTTCCTCAAGGTCCTTCGCATCCTGCCACAGCTGCAGGGCACCTATCAGATTGGCTGAGCTCTTTAGTGCATGAACCTTTATCGTATAGTTCTTATAATCCTCGTTCCTGTAGTAGTTCTCGATTTCGTCAGCCTTTACATCTATTGATGTGAAGAAAATTTCAAGGGCTGTCAGGTATCCATCCTCTGAGCCGCAAAGTGAAATGCCCTTTTGCACATCAATTTCAGCGACGCCCTCCAAAGCCTTAAGCGTATCGTTTCCGGAAGGCTCAGTTGCCGGTTCGGGAGCTTTCGCAGCCATAGGCGCTGCGGTTATAGGTCCCTGAATGCTGTTTTTATCTTCGGTCGGGAGCTTTAAGTCACCTCGCACGCTGTCAGGTAAGTACATGATAAGAACTGCTGTAAGCTGTTTAAAATCAACAGGCTTATCAAGGTAATTGGCAAATCCCGCTTCCAAACAAAGCTTTCCTTCGTCGGGATCATCCGGTGATACAAGGGCTATAACCGGAGTTGATTCATTTTTGTTTCCGTTACTTCCTCTTATCTGGTTCAGAGTCTCTATTCCGGTCATGGACGGCATCAGATAATCCATAAGTATCAGCGCATACTCATTTGAGCGGACTGATTTCAAGCACTCTTTTCCGCCCTCAGCCTCCTCTGACTCAATGCCCAGATAACCAAGGAGTTTTTTTATAAAAAATCTATCCAGTTCGGAATCGTCAACTATCAAAACTTTTTCGTTCACTTTAACCTCCGAAACAATTTAGTCCATGTTCGCCCTGTGCATCAGTAGTCCAATTGCATCGTAAAGCTCTTTATCGTCGCTGTAGTTCTCTCTTAGCTCCTTTATATCAGCTACATTGTCAACAGCGTTAGTCGTGATCACCTGTTTTATTATTTTAACGGGCCTCTTCTTTACCTTCTCTTTTCCGCCATCGGTATTGACCTTTTCTTCAGGCAGATACTTAATGAGCATCCTCTCTAAGTTATCACCGATGATGGGCTTTGAAAGATAATCCTGGAAGCCTGACTTTTGATATACATCTCTTGCCCCCGCAAAGGCATTGGCCGTAAGTGCTATGCTCGGTGTATCCTTATTAGGATTATTCTCATCGCTCTTAAGTCTCCACAGGAGTTCCATTCCATCCATCTCAGGCATTCTGTGGTCAATTAGCATGATGTCGTATTTCTTTTCCATTGACATCTCAAGCGCTTCTTTACCGGATGCGGCTGTATCAATGTTTACCAGCGTATCCTTCAAAAGATTCCTTGCAACCACCAGGTTTACATCATTATCATCAACAATGAGAACATTAACATCCGGAGCTGTAAAGAGCTCCTTGTACTTCTTATCGCCCTGAATGATCTTTTCATAGGTGACCTTAAAGTCCCCTATAGGCTCCCAGCTTCTGGCCTTTTGGTTTACAACAAAGGAAAAGGTTGAGCCCTTTCCATATTCGCTCTTAACGTGTAGCTCAGAATTCATGAGCTGTAAGAATTTCTGTACGATGCTCATTCCAAGTCCTGAGCCCTCTACATTTCTGTTTCTGGATCCTTCAAGTCTCTCAAAGGGAGCAAAGAGCTTTTGCATATCCTCCTCGCGGATACCAATACCGGTATCAGATACCGATACCTTAAGCCCGATTATTCCCTGAACATCAAGATGTCCGCCGGAAATATAATCCACGGCAAATCTTACTTCGCCATGCTCCGTATACTTTATTGCATTAGTAAGAATATTAAGTATTATCTGCTTAAGTCTTACATTATCTCCATATAGCAGATGCGGGGTCTGGCTGTTTACAACAACATTTAACTTAAGCCCCTTATTTTTGGCTCTTTCATCGACCATATTGATGAGCTCCGTGATCATATCTGCAAGATCATAGTCGACGTTATAAAGCTCCATCTTTCCTGCTTCGATCTTTGAAAAATCAAGTACATCATTTACAAGAGCCAAAAGAGTGTTGCCCGCAGTTTTAATGCCGTGAGTGTACTTTTTAAGATCCGGATCATCATATTCTCTGATGATCAGCTCGTTCATACCTAAAATGGCATTTATGGGAGTTCTTATCTCATGGGACATCTGGGATAAAAACTGTGTCTTTGCACCATTTGCCGCTATGGCATTAGCCTCTGCTTCTGCAGCTTTAGTTCCAAGATCCACGAGACTTGCTGCATTAAGTGCCTCTCTGATACGCAGGTTTACAAGAATGGTCGTACTGATTGCGGATACAAAAAGGCAGGAAATAACTGAAAAAACATCTCTGGAGGAATAAAAATTCTCCTTCCAGATAAAGCAAAGCACGCAAAATACCGCAGCCAGCGAAAGATCGAAAACTATATATAGTTTCAGCCTGTCTATATAAATGATTGAAAACATTATGAGGAAAAACGGAAACAAGCCGGCAGGCTGATTTTTGTAAGGAAGAATATCGATACTGATAAGTGCCAGATATAAAAGGCCATAAAAGAAAACGGACTCTGCCCGGCACATTTTCATCGAAACAACTCTGTCCTTTAAATACTGGTTTGTAATAAAAAATACAACAATAAGTGTAAAAAGCGCATAGTATGTCTTATGAACGCGAAAGCCCTGAAGTAAAGCCCTTGCGATGATGAGCATTATGAGGAAGATGCCCACAAGAATAACAGACATCTTTCTCTGAACAGACATATTCATTTGAATTATGCTTTGTTCACAGATTTCGAAGTACTTATCTTCTTCTTTCTTGAACCGTTCAAGAGCCTCTCTAAGCATCGGCAAACATCTCCGTAAAATGCTTAATAATCAACATACTCCCACTTATAAAATTACTTTTTTTCATCATAACATTAGCGGTTTTCAATAACAATAATCTCAGTTATTAAAAAACTATAAGAAAAAAATGCCCTTGGAATTTATAATTTTCCAAGGGCATTCAAAGCATCATTTAGTTCTTAGGTGTCTCATCTTTTTGCTCAGGTTTATCCTCTACAGACGACTTTCCATAAGTGGTAGGTCCCTGAGGAATCGGAGGTACGTTCTTACCCTGCGCAGGTCCCTGATTAGCCTTGTCGTTTGGACGAACAGGCGGCATACCACCGGGTACAGGTCCCGGCATAACAGGAGGTCTGTTGGCAAGTCTCTCCTTACTCTTTTTATTTGCGAATCTTACGATGGCAATGATGATGATCACAATGATTATCAGGATCGTAAGCACAGGCAAATGAGTGATTATAAGCAGTGCAAATTCCTTGAAGAAGGTTGCTACGCCTTCACAGTTATCAAGGAAGCCATCCCTTGCTCTCTCCCAGAAGGAAGGATTCTTAACAGGCTCGGGAGTATATTCAATAACCTCTCGAACAGTTACTCTTAAGGTACTGTAGGTTATCTGATTATCATAGGTTCGTAGCTGTGACTCCATGGACTCAAGCTGATAGCGTACATCCGTAAGCTTATCCTGGATTGTCATGATGTCTTCAATGGTTTCAGCTTTCTCCATAAGAGTAAGGAGCTGCTCTTCCTCAGCACGAAGTGCATTCCTGTGACTTTCAAGATCTGCGTAGGTTAAAGTTACATCAGTAACATTCATCTCCTGAGAAGTGATATTACTTACATCTGCAACCTCTGTCACAAAGCCTGAAAGCTTTTCCTCGGGAATCCTAAGAGTAAGATTAGCTGTGCGCTCTTCTGAATAGGAGCTCTTATCAGTACTAAAGCTTTCTACATAACCATCGAGCTCCTCAGTTCTCTTCTGAAGAAAATCAACAGTCTTGTCAAACTCCTTTGTCTCCGTGTTCATGCTCATATTTGTAATGAGCTTGCGCTTTTGCCTGGCTGAAGACTTTTCTTCTGTTATCTCCTCGGCCTGGGTGCTGCTGTTAGTAGAACCCTCGTCATAGGCTTCTTCGTATTCAGCATCGTATACTCCGCCCTCCATGGCTGATTCTGTAGCGTAGCTTTCATCCATGCTTTTTGTAGCATAGGTCCCGTCACTACTGCCGCAACCGGTAACTACCATCATATAGACCATAGCCCCGGTCAAAAGCCTTAAAGCTTTTACGTATTTCCTTTTCATAATTACCCTCCAACAAATAATAATTCAAACTAGGATTATTCTATCAAAATACCGCACTATTTTCTATTATTTTATAGTTATTTAACATCTTTACCGGCATCAAAAATATCCCTAACAGGCCTGAGGAACCCTGACATTCTCATGGGATTTTCTTTAGTGCCTTTGACGAAGCTAAGATAAAGCTCCTCCTTAGCCCTTGTCATAGCCACATAAAGCATACGCCGTTCTTCTTCAATTTCCTCACTGGATATGCTCTTCCTTGATGGTACGATGCCCTCGTTTAAGTCCGGAAGGAAAACCGCCCTAAATTCAAGCCCCTTAGATGCGTGCATTGTCATTATCCTAACACCGCTTTTATTTACAATCTTAGTATTTCTCATCTTATCAAGAGCTCTTGAGGTATCTTCCAGATACTCAATTAAATCCTCATAGGTTTTAAATCCTGCGCAGAGCTTTTCAAATTCATCAAGCTCCTCCTTATGAAGGGTCCACACCTTTTCGTTTCCAATGAACTTTTCCTTAAGGTATTTATCGTAGCCAAGGTACCCTCTTATAAAGTGAACCGAGCCCTTTGGACTAAGCTTTGATAGTAGCTTCATATCCCTGAAGAACTTCTGCACTGTAGTGGTCATTCTTAGCTTCCCCTTTTTCCGGTAATACATGGTAAGGTCGCTTTCTTTTATTATCTCCCTGGAACAACATTCTCTGCAGATATATCTTACAGGCTTATTCATGATTCGTATAAAGTCACTTCGCTTCTGGCCTGCCTTGGCAAAGGCCATATAAGATAAAATATCCATTACGACCGGCTTCTCATGAAGTGCAACGATTTTCTCCTTGTAAAGACAAGGTACATTTGCATCGTTTAGTATCCTGGCAATACCAGTAGCTTCAGTGTTTGTCCTTACAATTATGGCGATTTCGGAGAGCTGCATATTAGCCATCATGGAATTCAGCTTACGGATTATGCCTGTATATTGTTCACTTCTGTCAGTAAAGGATGCACCTTTAAAAATCCCTGTATTTCCGCCTTTTCCGGATTTAATGTCCTTTCTATACCTTATCTTGTTTTCGTCGATCACAAGCTTTGAAGCGTCCAATATGGCAGGGGCACATCTGTAATTCGTATCAAGAATTATCCTTCTTGCGTCCATAAAATACTCATCAAAGGTCAGCATTATTTTAGGATCAGATCCTCTAAAGCCATATATAGCCTGATCGTCATCGCCTACCACGAAAAGATTATTCTTTTCATTAAGAAGGAGCCTTACAACCTCAAACTGCATCTTATTGATATCCTGATATTCATCTATCTGAATGAACCTTAATCTGTCCTGCCACTTTTTTCTTACGTCAGGTCTTTCTATCAGATAATCTCTGCACAGAAGCACCATGTCATCAAAATCCATTAATGACTGCTCTTTTAAAATCATGCAGTATTCAGAATAAATTTCAGGGAAGCTCTCGTAAAAGGGTACACCCTTATCACGATTTTCTATTGGCTCACCTGTATTTTTAAGCCTTGATATCTCAGAGAGAATAAGCCTAATAGATTCATTGTCATAATCCTTCCCCTGCAGGATATGCGAAAGAATCCTGTACTTATCAGGCTCCTTTAAAATCGAATAATTTCTGTTGTCTAAAATATGATAAAAAATGGAATGGAATGTTCCGAAGAGAACCTCCGGATACATGGAATCAGTTTCTTTAATAAATCTCTGCTGCATCTCGATGGCAGCTGCCTTTGTAAAGGTTATCGTAAGGATCGATCCGGGACTAACTCCCTTCCGGATCAGATTAAGTATCCGCTGAATAATAACAAAGGTTTTACCGCTACCGGGACCTGCTATAACACAAGCAGGTCCTTCAAAGTGCTCTATTGCACTTTTCTGAGCGGAATTACATTTTACATTCAGGTCAGGCCTCAAGCTTGGCAATAGACTCTTTTAATCTCTTAAGAGTCTCTTCCTTTCCAATAACTTCCATTGCTTCGGTTGCACCGCAGGGAGTCATGGCTTTACCTGAAACTGCTATACGAATCGGCCAGAGTACATAGCCGTTCTTGTATTCTTTCTCCTTAATGTATTCCTGAAGTCTTGCATAGAGGGCGTCATTGCTGTAGTCCTCCTGAGCTTCAAGAATAGGAAGAAGATCCTTCAATACTGCAAGGGATGAAGCCTCATCAGTCTTCATCTTCTTATGCTTGTAAATAGATACGTCGTAATCGGGCATCTCCTCGAAGAAGTCGATCATATCCGGAATATCAGGCCAGATCTCAATTCTTGTCTTGATCATGGCTGAGATCTTATGAAGGTCAAGATCCTTCTTGATAACTTCCTTCATGTAGGGCTCTGCAAGCTTGTAGAACTCCTCCTCATCCATCTTCTTGAGATACTCGCCGTTCATCCAGCGAAGCTTTGTATAATCAAAGACTGCAGGAGACTTACTGATTCTGTGATAATCAAACTTCTCAATAAGCTCATTCAGGCTCATGATCTCAGTATTGTCATCAGGTGACCATCCAAGAAGCGCCACGAAATTAACAATTGTCTCTGTAAGGAAGCCCTGCTCAACGAGATCCTCAAATGAAGAATGTCCGCTTCTCTTACTGAGCTTATGATGATCTTCATCTGTGATAAGAGGACAATGGATGTACTTCGGTACTTCCCATCCAAATGCATCATAAAGTCTGTTGTACTTAGGTGATGAAGAGATATACTCGTTACCTCTTACAACATGTGTGATTCCCATAAGGTGGTCATCAACTACGTTTGCAAAGTTGTATGTAGGATAGCCGTCAGACTTGATAAGAACCATGTCGTCAAGCTCTGCATTTTCAACTGTGATATCTCCGTAAAGCTCATCGTGGAAGGTTGTCTGACCCTCTGTAGGATTGTTCTGTCTTATTACATAAGGCATTCCCTCAGCGAGCTTCTTCTCGATCTCTTCCTTTGAGAGGTGGAGACAGTGCTTGTCGTACTTGCTAACTTCCTTGCCATCGATAACCTGTACAAGTGAAGAAAGTCTCTCAGGTGTGCAGAAGCAGTAATAAGCTTCACCCTTCTCAACAAGCTCCTTGGCATATTTAAGATAAAGACCTTCCTTCTGTCTCTCACTCTGAACGTAAGGGCCTACGCCTTTATCCTTATCAGGACCTTCGTCATGGATAAGTCCTGTTTTCTCAAGTGTTCTGTAAATGATCTCTGTAGCGCCTTCAACATAACGCTCCTGATCTGTATCCTCGATTCTGAGGATGAAATCACCGCCCTCATGCTTGGCAATAAGGAACTCATAAAGAGCTGTTCTGAGATTGCCAACGTGCATTCTTCCCGTAGGGCTCGGTGCGTAACGGGTTCTGATCTTCTGTGCCATAACTCTCCTTCTACATAACCTCCGGAAATTCCTTTTTCTCGAATTCCACGATTATTCCGGAAGCTACGTTGCGGCATAATGCTATCTGTTTTTTCTCAACCTGAACGATGAGACCGCCGCGTTCTTTTTTATTAATAACTTTAATGTGAGATCCGTATTTGATCCCAATGGACTTAAGTCTTTTAGAGTAGACGTCCTGTTCAACGTTCATCTCCTTTACAAGATAAACGCCATTTTTCTCCCCATCAGTTAGTGTCATACAACTACCTCATAGAACATTTTTACATGTCAAAACACATGCTTTGAAATTATATAACACTATATAACAAATGAAAAGAGCACCGCTTTAATTCGGTAAAGTATATAATCAATCGGTAATTTCTTTGTAGCATTCAGGCCTTCTGTCCCTGAAAAGTCCCCATGACAATCTGTTCTGACGAATCTCATTAAAGTCATAAACTGCCATAATGATTTCTTCGGTGTTATTGCCTGCCTGTCTTAATATATCTCCGGTCTCATCAGTCATGAAGCTGTGTCCGTAGAAATTAAGTGATGAAAGCTGACCGCCATTTTCCTCTGAAGGAATAACCTTCTCTGTACCAATTCTGTTTGCTGCAACAACAGGAATAATGTTTGCTGCAGAGTGTCCCTGCATGGTCCTCTGCCAGTGTCCCGAGCTGTCCACGTTAAGAATAGGCTCTGAGCCGATGGCTGTAGGATAAAGGATAATGTCAGCACCCTGAAGTGCAAGACATCTTGCAGTCTCCGGGAACCACTGATCCCAGCAGATACCTATACCGACTCTTCCGTAAGCGGTTTCAAATACGTGAAAGCCTGTATCTCCGGGAGTAAAATAGAATTTTTCCTGATAATAATGGTCATCCGGAATATGAGTTTTTCTGTAAACTCCAAGAATATCGCCGTCTGCGTCTATCATTGCAACTGAGTTATAAAGGACATTACCTTCACGTTCATAGAAGCTAATTGGCATAACGACTGAAAGCTCTCTGCAGACATCTCTGAAATGCTGAACTGCAGTATTTTTAGATGTAGTAGTTGCAAAATCGTAGTAGTCATATCTTCTTTCCTGGCAAAAATACTGTCTTTCAAAGAGCTCTGAAAGAAGAATTATCTGAGCGCCCTGAGAAGCAGCTCTTCTTACAAGCTTATCAGCTTTTTTGATATTGGCTCTGACGAGCTCATAATCCGACATCTCCGGATTATTATAGGCTTCCTTACCACAAGCAAACTGTATTGCTGCAACTGTTGTAGATGAATAGTCCTTATACATGTTGTTAGCCTCTCTTATTCGAAATTGACGGTCTTGCGTTTCATATTACTTACCTTTGCAGGAATCTGCTGAGTAATGCAGTGAATATTGCCGCCTCCTAGAAGAATATCTCTTGCAGGAATAGAGACAACCTCTCTGTTCTTGCATATCTTCTTTAGTATATTTACGGCCATGAGGTCGCTTTGCTTGTTTGCTCCACCAAAGGCAGGAACAATCACTGATGAGTTTGTAAAATAGAAATTCACATAGCTTGCGGCAAGTCTCTCGCCTTCCTCGCGTTCATCCTCGCCGTCCTCAAAATCATAATTATCAACATCATCTTCAGTGACGCAAACAGGATTTTCAGGTATGGGCATCTTATGAATCTTTATCTGACGTCCTCTGGCATCAGTCTCGCCCTTAAGATATTCATAGCATGAAAGCGATAAGTCAAACTGCGGATCAAGCATATTGTCTGTCCATGCAAGAACCACCTCACCGGGAGCCACAAAGGCACAGACATTGTCTACGTGCTCGTTGGTTTCATCGTTATAAATTCCGGAAGGGAGCCATAAAACCTTTTCTGCCCCAAGGTATTCCTTCAGCTTATTTTCGATCTCATACTGACTAAGGAAAGGGTTTCTTCCTTCGCTCAAAAGGCAGCTCTCGGTAACCATGATAGTGCCTTCACCGTCAGAATGTATGGATCCGCCTTCAAGTACAAAGGGATGAGCGTCATAGCATTCTTTTCCAATAAGCTTACAAAAGCTGCTTGCTACAAGGTCGTCTTTGTCCCAATTTGCATAAAGGCCATCCACGTGTCCGCCCCATGCATTGAAAGCCCAGTCTATTCCTCTGATGTCACCCTCTTCATTTCGAACAAAGGTAGGACCTACATCTCTTGCCCACGCATCATCGGTCTCCATTTCAACAAGGTAGATTGTACCTGTGTCCCTGGGATTTATCTGGATGATTTTATTATCATCGCTCCTTACGTTAAATATTTTCTTTAAATTCATGGTATTTCTTTTAATAAAGTCCTTCGCCTCATAAGCGTCCTTCTCGTTTACAAGGACAAAGAGAATCTCAGACTTTATTATTTTAGAAAATATCCTGCAAAAGGCTTTCTTGGCAGCAGTTGAGTCTATTCCCCAGCTTCCCGGTCTTACCGGCCATATCATTATTGTTGCATCATGCAGATCATATTCTGCAGGCATGCTATATCCATCTTTCCTAGGTGTAATCATATCAGCCATATTGTCACTAACCTCTAAAAAAGCTGGAACTTACTAAAAAGAAATACTTTAAAGGGTTCCAGCTTTATATTTAATAACAACTAATTATTTTGTTCCAAAAATACGATCTCCGGCATCGCCAAGTCCGGGAACGATGTACTTGTTCTCGTTAAGGCAATCATCAATATGAGCAACAGTGATCGGTACATCAGGATGCTCTGAAACAACCTTGTCAATTCCCTCAGGAGCAGCGATAAGGCAGATAAATCTCATCTTCTTAACGCCCTTCTGCTTGAAAAGCTCGATTGCATCGCAGGCAGAACCGCCTGTAGCAAGCATGGGATCAAGGATAATAACCTCTCTCTCACCGATATCCTCGGGAGCCTTAAAGAAATAATTTACAGGCTCGAATGTCTCTTCATCACGGTACATTCCTACGTGAGCGATCTTCGCATTGGGAATAACCTTAAGTACTCCGTCAAGAAGTCCCATTCCAGCTCTCATGATAGGAGCAAATGCATAATTATCTTCGTTAAGTCTTCCCATTTTTATTGTCTTAATAGGAGTCTCAACTACTGTCTCCTCAAGCGGAACATCACGCATAGCTTCATATACAAGATAAGCTCCGATCTCACCTACAAGCTCTCTGAAAAGCTTAGTACCTGTGTGCTTGTCTCTTAAGATGGACAATTTATGTTCAATCAAAGGATGATCCAAAACTGTAACATTTTTCATATTTCCTCTACCTCCGTAAATTAACTGTTAGCATAATATCATAAATTCGAGTGTTTATAAAGTCTGTTACAGTCTACATTTGAAATCATCATAGCCAAATTTTTTCACAACCTCCGTAGAGGAATCTTCGTGAAGAACCGCTATATCAGGTAATGGCATTCCGTTAAATGTGTTGTTCTTTACCATGCTATAAATAGCCATATCCTCAAAGCAGAGCCTGTCACCTATTTTTATTTCGTTATCAAAGCTGTAATCGCCTATGACATCTCCGGCAAGGCAGGTCCTTGATGAAAGTCTGTAGGTATACTTCTTCTCTCCTGGCTCGCCGCCATCCTTAAGCGGAGGTCTGTAGGGCATCTCCAGCACATCAGGCATGTGGCAGGCAGCAGATGTATCAAGGATAAGCACAGGATATTTCTCTGTATTAACAATGTCCATGACAGTAGTTATAAGATATCCTGCATCCAGCGCTATTGCCTCTCCGGGCTCAAGGTATACCTGGAGTCCATAGGTGTTTCTGATATATTTAACAAGCTCTATAAGACCTTCTCTGTCGTAATCGGGCTTTGTGATATGATGTCCGCCGCCAAGATTTATCCATTTAAGATGACTGTCATTATTTTTACCGGGCAAATACTTCCCGAAGGCTTTTTCAAAGGCTTCAAAGGTCTCCTTTAAGGGCTCAAAGCCCTGCTCACATAAAGTATGGAAGTGCAGTCCTTCTACGCCATCAGGTAATTTGTCCCCGAGATCGCAGACTCTTATTCCAAGTCTTGATCCGGGGGCGCAGGGATCGTATATCTCATGGTCATCCTGAGTTGAGAATTCGGGATTTACCCTTATACCTACTGAAAAGCCGTTTCTTACTTTAGGTTCATCGTTTGAGCCCTTCTCGTTAACAGCCTTTTCCCATACAGCTCTGTGATGCTCAAGCTGATTTATGGAATTAAAAACCAGATGGTCAGCTATATCGCATATTTCCTTCATCTCCTCATCGCTAAAGGCTGGCTCAAAAACATGTATCTCAGGAAGCTTTGTACTTGAGGTTATGTTTGAAGCTTCAAGGCACTTTCTTTGCTCCTTAGTGTAAAACTCCTCATAGGCAAGCTTTGCCTCAAAAAGACCGGATGACGTGGTTCCTGCAAGGTACTCAGCAATTACCGGATAAGTGCTGTAGGCTGAAAATG
>JAEEGL010955886.1_pt1 | contig 11898 bp, 10 predicted proteins | sample 9134231 | NCBI WGS metagenome assembly JAEEGL01 (sample SAMN16246548, study PRJNA631951) | gut metagenome | biome: gut microbiome; feature: rumen; material: fiber-attached | host: Bos | place: Iran: Karaj | collected 2018-10 | reverse complement strand
GCATGCGGTTTCTCTGTTAAGGAAGGTAATGAAAGTAGAAGCTACATAAGCCCTAATGCATTAGCTTCGCTTATCGGTGCAGTTGGCTCTTTAGGCTATACTGATGTTACAGTTATCGGATTTAGTTTAAGTGATGGTTCCTCCCCGAGTCCAAGTAAATCACATAAAAATGGCAATGTCGGTGATTTACGCTATTTAAGAACGGATGGCGTATCTGCACCCACTCTCGTTAATGGAAAGAATTTTGATGTTCGCAGAAACGAAGCAATGACAGCTGCTTTATTTAAGTTTGGCTGGAAGGAAATGATTTCAGAACGAGTAGGAGGCTATTTATTGCCAAACACGTCTGCTGCAAGTGAAAGACATATATCAAGTGACCACTCTAATCATTTACATATACAACACTACAATCCGAATATTTTGGAAACGTATATGGGTATTAACTTTACTGATATTATGGTTTATGGAAAGAGATAATCGACATATCATATTATATTTGATAATCCTATTCTGTTCGTTTGGATGTGCATATGGCAATACTACTACGCCGCGTAAACAAACAATGGTAGTGGATATATACAATTGTTTTCGTCAAAATAATATTGATTCTTCTCATGATATAGTATCATTTGTAAACAAAGATACTTGTCTGCAATTGACACAAAAGGAGAGTGGTGACTATAGTTGTGAATATTTGAGAGGTAAGATTTTAATGTATTATCCAGATGATTATAATATTGTCTTTATGCTTTGTGACCCGCCTACTGCGAATAATGAATTATACGTTTTTATTGACAGTACTCGTTATTTAGTGCAACCTCAAAAGTCGTATGCAGTATATCCAATTGATGATTTTTTTTCAACATACCTGTATTTAGATTTACGGAAAGGGGATTCATTACTCCTTGGCAAGGAAACTGTTACTCTTTGCGAAGAGCATACATATGAGATTTTAGAGGTTGTTGACGATTATATAAAAGTTCGTGAAGTGCAATATGATGAAACACATATTCCACGGTTCAAATCTCTTTTAACTGCTCCAATCTATTTATATCATTGGCGTGATGGGTACAAGTTACACACAGAAAGATTTGTAATTGACGAATAGCTAGTTAATCGGAATGGTGATAATGAATGTTATTCATATACATTCTCAATTATAGAGGATAGGTAAATTATTCTTCAAACGCTGACCTTCGGGCTGGCGTTTGCTGGGTTTAGAAGGGAAAGGATTGTTGGCTTATAGGCTTATCCTCTCGTATCTGTCTCGTAAGTGGCGCGAGAGTGGCTGATTGACCGCTAAATACCCGCTGTAAAGTCTAGGATTGACGGCTAAAGGATAGCGGAAAGTCAGCCAACTCTCTTGGCTTGCTCTCGGAATAACTGAAACTCAATATAAGACACGTCTCGAAAGTATCTCGGAAATGTTTTTGAGTAAAAAACGGATAAGATTTGCATATATCGGAAAAATGTAGTATCTTTGCAATCGATTTGTGTTGTGTACAATTGAGAACGGATAATACAATAAGTAACAAATATATACGTATATGTCAACCACCAAGATTTACATTTAAGACAATCCTATTACAATTCTAACCGTTGATAAAGAGGACTATATCTCTTTAACAGACATGGCGCACAGCCAATTACAAGAACATATCATCTTCAAATGGATGAGTCTAAAGAATACTATTGAGTATCTCGGAGAATGGGAATCTTTGTACAATCCCAATTTTAATTATACCGAATTCGGTACAATTAGAAATGCAGCCGAAGTAATAATTTCGTATTGTCAACCAAAGCGTGGATAGAACGAACCAACCGTAGTGTTTTGAATATGACTACTTCGGAGCACGATTCTTCTGGTCGGCGTTGGGACACTGGTTGTCGGTGGATATTTCGTAGTTGATACTTCATTTTGGTTGTTAACCGGAACTTCATTGAATGATAGAATAGATAATGCAGCAGGAGTCTCCTATAAATTTAGATAACGCATATGAAAAAAATGCTTGATATATTAGATTATACTTATTATCGTTTGTATCTGTTCTTTTCTTCTTATCGTATATTTGCAGGAATGGAAGAGATTGATGCAATTAGTACAATAATGTTGGTAGTATTCTTCCCTATTGCATGCATTGGTGGTAGCATTTGTCACAAAACAGGCATCGCGATATTTGAAAAATATTCCGCTTCATGGTTTATAGGAATGATTGTATTGTTAGTGGTGTATTATATCCCTATGATAAAACACTACATGTATAATAAGTCCATAACAAAAGGCAACTATAGGATATTTAGAGAACGTTGGGGCAAAGAAGATCCCAAACAACGAAAGAAAAGAGGGTGGCTTATTGCGGCAATAGTGATTAATAGTTTAGTTGTGTTTCCGGTAATACTTGCCGTATTAGAGCATTATCTATTCTAATAATACTACCCAGATAGAAATGTTGGAAATCATCCTTCAGCGCATCGCTTCGGCGGTGCGCTGTTGGTTTATGAAAGTCATATCGATACTGGCGTAAGAGTGGCGGAGTGAACGAGCCGTTTTCGAGATGGTTTCGAGTCAATCCCGAACCGTTTTCGAGTCAACTCCGAGAGACAACTCGATTGAAACATTCGTAAGCATGGTACTTTCGCAACTCTAAACTCTTCAAACGCTGACCTTCGGGTTGGCGTTTGTTGAGTTGGTATCTTAAAAATCGTACATTTTGTTGAGGTGGGTTAAGAGAGGCGCGAGAGTAGCGCGAGATATGCTAAAATGCAAGCATCTTCCGAATACCTTGCGAACCTCCAAAATCTTTAAAAATGACATCTTTTGAATAGAATCAACCAACAACAATCTGCATACTGCCATAATGAACTTTTATTCGTTTGTGAACTTCTATATCCGAAAAGGAATGAAAGAAGGAAATAATGGTAAAATATGCTGATAAATAGAGCAAAACAAAATATAAAGTTTTGCAAAATAGAAAAAAGTTCACAAAAAGTCAAAAAAAATGCAGAAATATTTGCATAATGAAATTATTTGTATTATCTTTGCAGCGAAATCCTAAACTATAAACCTATTAAACCTTACCGAAATGCGTAATTTTATCGTCATATTGTTCGTTGTATGCGTATGTAATGTACATGCGTATGCGCAACACGCGGTTTTATGTGCAATCCCGGATACTTCAAGGGCAATTGTATTTTTCACAAGTAATGGTGGTACTACTATAGATGCAGAATTTTCTTTGTCAGAGACTAAGAAAGTTCGATTCGCTCGTGGTAACCTCATGTATCAACCTTCGACCGGTCGTTGGAAAATCGCCGATCGCCAGTTTGATATGGTAGGTGGTAAATCCACTAAGGAGCCTGCAGGTGTACATGGAACAATCTGGCATATTAATAGTAAAAACGGCAAGCGCGAAAGAAGTACAAACAAAGTAAATCGCAACGGCTATGAAGGATGGCTTGATTTGTTCAGTTGGGGCGCAAGCGGATGGTATGGCTCTGACAAGAGTGGCGGCGAGGATAGCACCAAGAATTGCGATTATCGTCTGGCTCACAATCCACACGGAAAAGTAACTGCTAATCCACAAGAAATAAATAGCAATTATTTCTTTAATTTGGGTAATGATCCTTCACAAGGTATGGTTGGTGATTATGCCAATGCCGACTGGGGTGTTTATCACAACATTGAGTTAGGTGGTACGAAGGGCAATTCTTTCCGAACACCGACTTACGAAGAGTGGCAGTATCTGTTCTTTGGACGTGAGAATGCCGAAAAATTGTTAGCACTTGCAACCATCCGAATTCCTGGAAATAACGGGGCACCGGATACCCTAATTAACGGGGCACTGCTTTTGCCGAACGATTGGGAGAGCCGCAAACCGAGAAACTTCCACTTCAAGTGTTATTCAGATCCGAGCGGTGACGGTAAGACCTATAGTGTAGGTAATACTTACACAGTTGATGAATGGAATTATATGGAGGCTTGCGGAGCAGTATTCCTTCCGGCTTGTGGTGGAGCAGCAAGCGATACAGGTGGAGATAAATTCAACCGTTCCGGATATTATTGGATAGCAACTCCTGTTAATGGTAAAGTGTATGATATTAACTGGGGACCTGCAGATCCAATAGAATTGAAACCGAACACAAGCCGATGGCATGGTCGTGCAGTCCGCCTCTGCCAAGACATAGTTGAATAAACCGAAATATATACCTAACTATATTTATTTGTTGTTTTATCCTTAAAATGCGTATTACAGTGAAAACAAGAGTTTACATATTGATAAGTGTCCTGTTCTCTATACTGAGCACTCGTGTCTATGCAGATGTGGTGACAATAGGTGAAAAAGAGTTCACCCGTATGGAGCAACACGGTGAGGGTGGCTATATCACGGATGACAGTCCAGGTAACGGTGCCACCCGTGTTCTAACCGCTCGACCTGCCGAGGGTTACAAGTTCGCAGAGTGGGTAGGTTCCATTGGAACGCGCTATGCGGATAATCCGTTGACGATCAATGTTGGCATTCACAGGTCGAACGTGGCTCTCTCTGCTTACTTCGTTCGTTCTAACGCTTATGTGGATACATGGAGTGCAGACTATATCTACCTTCGTTCAAAAAGCACGGATCTGTTTGACGAATCCGAGCACGGATACTTCCGTACTTATGCTAATGGAGAGCGTGTATCTGAGGATAACTCACTTGTAGAACCGGTTGATTTTGGTTATTGGAGAATGGAAAGTCGCGAGTTGCTGCACGACAATGCGCACGCCGGCGAGCGTCTGCACATAGTATTCTATGACGATTGCTCGCAGATATCGGGCGTTTTGGACACTGTGATTCCGGTTGTTATCGCTAACGATTGTCTCGCATCAACAATCAATTTCCCTGCAGGTGCAGATGTACACGTGCTTCCTGGTGCAACGCTGACTTTTGATGCCGATGCAACCATCTCCGGTACACTGGATATACATGCCGGTGGTAAGGCAGTCGTTTCTATGGGCAAGACGCTGACGTTGAATGGTCTGACCATGCAAGGTGACGGTCTGGAGAAAGAGTGGGCACAACTGGTTGCAAATGGATCGATTATCAACAATAATGGCAATATCATCAATTACGATTACAAGTTGGATTGGAATTTGTGGTATCCGCTGGCAGTTCCGTATGATGTAGTATGTGCAGACATACGCAGCCGCGTAACAGGTGATATTTGCTTCTTTACAATAGAAGAATACAATACCGGCAAGCGCGCAACGGGTCGCAAGGCTTTTGAAGAGTTTCACGATACCGAAGCGGGCGCAATGTTGAAGGCAGGTAAAGGTTATGTTATCTGGGGAGAACCAACCCAATGGAACGGGCAATGGCAAGCCGGACAGGCTACTGTGATACGTTTCCCGATGGTGGCTGACTTGACGGATGGCGAAAACCTGAAGACGGTGGATGTGGTTTATACCGAGGATGCTATCTCTGCTGCTCATAAGAACTGGAACCTGATTGGCAACCCATGTCTGGCAGATTATAACCCTATTTACAAGGGCGACGGCCTGCACGCACATGATGTGGATCTTGGTAACGGTGAGCATGCACACGATATAGCCGATATCAACTACGTGGTCTATTCCACGGATGGTTTCCAATCATATGAACAGGATATGACCACCAACCTGCCGATGCAGCCGTTCAACTGCTATTTCGTACAGACAGAGTTCGATCTGCCGCTGGCGTTCCTCAGAAGCGACCGCGCACAGAGAACTCCGCGTCGTGCACCGGGTGAGAGCGACTATGTGAACGAAGTGATGAAAGTGGGTGTGACGATGACGCAAGGCAAACGTACGGATCATGCAGGCATGCTGTATGGTGACCAATATACATCGGAGTACGAATTGAATGCCGACCTCTCGAAGATGTTTGGTAGCAAACAACCGATGACGGTGTATAGTCTCGCCAGCGACGGAGAACCGTTGGCTTATCAGGCTGTTCCAAAAGATATGATGGAGCAGGCTATTCCAATGGGCTTCCGCAATGCAGCAATGACTACGGCTACTATCGCATTCGACGACAGACGTTATGACCGCGACGGCTTGGTAGCAGTCTATCTGAATGATATCGTTACAGGTAGTGTAGTTAACTTGCTCGAACAAGACTACGAGTTCACACCGCAGTCTGCACAAGAGGACGGACGTTTATACATTAGTATAATGCCGAAGAAAGAGACTGCTGTGACTACCGACAACGAGATGGTTTACGGTGACAATCAGGAACTTATGGTTTATGATGTGATGGGTCGCCGCATTCATAACGCATCCGGTCAGCCTATTGGCGTTTACTTGATGGTGGACGCACAAGGCAATGTCAAAAAGGAAATTATAAGATAAGTTTTTATCATAATAGTTTTTGAGTTTTTATTGTTGAACACACAAATTTTTCCAAAAAAGTGAGGAAAAGTTTGTGTGTTCTTGTGTATGTCATTTTTTTGTAGTACCTTTGCAGAGTTTTTTGCGTTTTTACCCAAATAAGCCTAAAAGTAGATTTAATATATATGGATCAAGCTAAGTTAAACAAACTGATTGAGAACCGCGACAAGGCAATGGCCGGAGGCGGTGAGGCTGCGGTGGAGAAACACCGTGCTAAAGGTAGTTATACTGCTCGTGAGCGCATCAATATGCTGCTGGACGAGGGTTCGTTTGAAGAAGTAAATATGTTCCTCACTCATCGTTGCCACGATTTCGGCATGGAGAACAAAGTTTTCCTTGGCGATGGCGTTGCAGTCGGTTCGGGTACTATCGACGGCCGTTTGGTTTTCGTTTATGCACAGGACGCTACGGTTATCGGCGGTTCGCTGAGCGAGACAATGTCCCAAAAGATCTGCAATGTGATGGACCAGGCTATGAAGATGGGTGCTCCTATCATCGGCATGAACGATTCCGGTGGTGCGCGTATTCAGGAAGGCGCTTGCGCGCTGGCCGGCTACGGCGAGATCTTCGAACGCAATATCTTGGCTTCCGGCGTTGTGCCTCAGATCAGCGTTATCTTTGGCCCGTGTGCCGGTGGTGCAGTATATAGCCCGGCGTTGACCGACTTCATCATGATGACCGAGCAGAACAGCTATATGTTCATCACCGGTCCGAAAGTGGTTAAGGCTGTGACGGGCGAGGATGTGACCGTTGAACAACTGGGTGGTGCTAAGGTACATGCTACCAAATCGGGTGTGGCTCATTTTGTTGCCGCTACCGAGGAAGAGGCTTTGGCTGAAGTACGTCGTTTGGTTAGCTTTATCCCTCAAAACAATATGGAGGAAGCACCGCGCTACGAGTGCAACGACGATATCGCACGTGTGGATGACAACCTGAATGAACTGGTTCCGGACGATCCTAACAAACCGTACGATATGCACGAGATTATCAATACTATCGTGGATAACGGTGACTTCTTTGAGGTTCACAAGGATTTTGCAAAGAACGTAATTTGCGGTTTCGCACGCTTCAATGGTCGCTCGACCGGTATTATCGCTAACCAACCGGCTTGGTTGGCCGGTGTGCTCGATTGCGATGCCAGCCGTAAGGCCGCTCGCTTCGTGCGCTTCTGCGATGCTTTCAATATCCAGATCCTGACACTGGTTGACGTTCCGGGATTCCTCTGCGGAACAGGCCAAGAGTACGCAGGTATTATCGACCACGGAGCAAAACTGATGTTCGCTTACGGTGAGGCTACTGTGCCTAAGGTTACCGTTACCGTTCGTAAGAGCTACGGAGGAAGTCACATTGTGATGAGTTGCAAACAACTGCGTGGCGATATGTGCTATGCATGGCCGAACGCAGAGATTGCTGTGATGGGTGCAAGCGGCGCAGTAGGTGTGCTGCAAGCTAAGGCTCTCAAGGCTATCGAGAACGAAGAGGAGAAGAAGAAATTCATTGCCGAGAAAGAGGCTGAATACAGAGAGTTGTTCGCTTCGCCGTATCAGGCTGCCAACCGCGGATACATCGATGACGTTATTGAGCCGCGCAACACCCGCGCACGCGTAATCCGTGCATTTGAGATGTTGCAAACCAAGCGTCTGACCAATCCGCTTAAGAAGCACTCGAATCTCCCATTGTAATTCAAAATTCGTAATTCGTAATTACTATGTTATTAGCAATAACATCATCCACATGGATTGTGACCGGTCTTGGCTTTGGCATTGTGCTGGCATTGCTCTTCTGTTTGGTATATATCCTCCAGTTCTTTGGATGGATTATGCAGAAGATTGAGACGGCGCAGAAGGCTAAGAATGAGCAACCGCAAGGCAATGAGAAAGCCGCTGTGGCCATGGCAATGTATCTCTTCAAAGAGATGAACCATGACAAACCGGCTTCGGTCATCGGTTCGCAGTCGCGTCAAACCACGTGGAATGACAAACCATTAGGATTAAACAACGTAGGCTTTTAAGTCTCGTAACCCCCAACAAAGTATAATATCAATAAACAATATGAAAGAGTTCAAATTCAAAATCAATGGCGCAGAGTACAAGTGCGCAGTAGAAGAAATAGCAGGCGGCAAGACTAACGTAACCGTCAATGGCAAGACTTATCAGGTAGAAACTGAGAAAGCAACCACCGTTGCTCCTAAACCGGCAGCTCCTGTTCAGCAAGCTGCTCCGGCAGCACATAAGGCCGCTCCGGCTCCTGCTGCTGCACCTCAACCGGCCGTTGCTCCTGTTGCAGGTGACGGTATCAAGGTTAAGAGCCCGCTGCCAGGTAGCATCATCAAGGTGCTCGTTAGCGAAGGTCAGGCTGTTAAGAAAGGCGATACATTGCTCACTCTCGAGTCTATGAAGATGGAGAATGCTATCATGGCAGAGCAGGATGGTACCGTTAAGCAGATCCTCGTTTCTGCAGGCCAGAACGTAATGCAGGACGACGCACTCATCGTACTCGGATAATTGACGATTGGACGATTGACGAATAGACAAATGATTGGTATATTGTAGTTAATTGTACAATTGTCTCAATCGTCAATAAATCGTTAAATCGTAAATCTATAAATCGTAAATTGATTTATGAACATTTTGGATTTTTTCAATGGTATGGGCTTTATGCAAATGACTTGGCAGCAGGGAATAATGCTGCTGGTCAGTTTCTTCTTGCTCTACCTGGCTATTCATAAAAAATACGAGCCGCTTTTGCTGCTGCCTATCGCGTTCGGTATGTTGCTGACCAACCTGCCGGGTGCCGGTATGTTCCATAGCGAGTTGTGGTCTGCCTTTCTGGATCCGTCTAGCCCGGCATACCATTCCTATGGCGCTATACTGAAAGAAGGCGGTTTGCTCGACGTGCTCTATATTGGTGTCAAAGCCGGTGTCTATCCGTGCCTCATCTTCATCGGTGTAGGCGCAATGACCGATTTCGGCCCGCTGATTGCTAATCCCAAGAGTCTGATCTTGGGTGCTGCTGCACAAATCGGTATTTTTGTTACCTTCCTCTGTGCTAATGCATTGGGTTTCAGTCCGGCAGAAGCAGGCTCGATTGGTATCATCGGCGGTGCAGACGGTCCTACCAGCATTTTCTTGACATCCAAGTTGGCTCCGCATTTGCTTGGTCCTATTGCTATTGCGGCATATAGTTATATGGCGCTGGTGCCTGTTATCCAGCCGCCTATCATGCGTGCGCTAACCACCAAGAAAGAGCGTGCTATCAAGATGGGACAACTGCGTCCTGTCAGCAAAACAGAGAAAATCGTTTTCCCGATCATCATCACCGCTATCGTGGCGCTCATCCTTCCCGATGCAGCTCCGTTGATCGGTTGCTTGATGCTGGGTAATCTGATGAAAGAGTGTGGTGTTGTAGAGCGTCTTAGCAAAACAGCCCAGAACGAACTGATGAATATCGTTGTTATCTTCCTTGGCTTGTCTGTAGGTGCGACAGCAACGGCAGGCAGTTTCCTCAATTGGCAAACACTGATGATCCTGGCTATGGGTATTGTGGCCTTTGGTCTCGGTTCGGCCGGTGGCGTACTGCTGGCTAAGTTCATGAATCTCTTCCTCAAAGAGAAGATCAATCCGCTGATCGGTTCGGCCGGTGTATCGGCTGTACCTATGGCTGCACGTGTCAGCCAGACGGTTGGTCAGGAAGAGAACCCTTCGAACTTCCTGCTTATGCACGCTATGGGCCCGAACGTAGCCGGAGTAATCGGTTCGGCTGTAGCAGCCGGCGTACTGCTGACTATGCTGGGATAATAAGACAAGTCAAGTCTAATACCATTCAAGTAACACTTCTACATGAACAATAGAAAGATCGGAACAATAGTACTGGTGGTGGCTATGATTATCGTAGCCGCCTCGGTACTATTTACCAATAATCTTGCGCGCCTGTTGCAGCAAGAGGAACAAAAGAATATGGCCATTTGGGCGGAAGCAGAACACCAATTGGTCATAGCTGAAGAAGGCAAGGATATCGATTTTGCGTTATCAATCATTGAGGGAAATACCACTATTCCTGTATATATATGTGATGCCGATGGCAATATATTGGCCAGCCGTAATGTGGAGAAACCGGTCCCCGATCCACGTTCGCTACACGGTCCTATCGAACTGAAGATAGATGAGACGATGACTCAGTATATCTACTGGGAAGATAGTCAGTTACTTACACGTCTGCACTATGTGCCTTATGCACAGTTTGCGCTCATTTTTATCTTTATAGTAATAGCAGTCGTAGTAATGCTGACGGCTCAACGTAGCGAACAAAATCTATTGTGGGTCGGACTGAGCAAGGAGACAGCACACCAGTTGGGAACGCCTATTTCTTCGCTCAACGCATGGCAACAATTGCTAGCAGACGAGTATCCAAACGACACTTACGTGCCGCAGATGCGAAAAGATATCGAGCGCCTGCAAATGATAGCTGATCGTTTTCAAAAGATAGGTAGCGAACCGGAACTGACATCCGGCGATTGGGTGGATGTTATCAGGAATGCAGTGTCATACATGCGCACGCGCATGAGCAATAAGGTGATTATTAATGATGAAGGCCTCTATAGCGTGCAACGCATAGTGATGCTCAATGCTCCGCTGATGCAATGGGTTGTAGAGAATATGCTCAAGAATGCTGTAGATGCTATGGCGGGCGAAGGCTCTATCACATTGCAAATACATGAGAATGAACATGACTTGATGCTGGACATCATTGATACTGGAAAAGGCATGGACACAAAGACACAACGTCGTATCTTTGATGCCGGATTCACAACCAAAGAAAGAGGTTGGGGCTTGGGACTACCGCTTAGCAAGCGTATCGTTGAGCAGTACCATGGAGGCAAACTCCTGCTCAAGCACTCGCAGCCGGGCGTTGGTACTACCTTCCGTATCATCCTCAAAAAGCCCGTAAACGGTTGATCCGCTACCAGTCATACTTGCAAACAGAGCGTCTGCGTCGAGCAGGCGCTTTTTAATGTGCTCAATCGCCGGATGGTGAGGAAAAACTGATGCCTCAAAATCGTTGATAAAGGCTGATGATGAATGACTTATAATCGAAAGCAAATCTTCGTCTTGTTGAGAGAAAACAGACTTGATCTGTCCTTCAGCTTCGGGATGACGGGTAATGCCGCTGTAGGCCTCACGCGTAGATACACCTTCGTTCGGCTTTATCATAATGATGCGCAAACCGCTCATATCCAGTTCTATAGGAGCCAGCTCGTCGCCTATGCCTGTGGCGTAGCATGGTGTATTATATACAAAGAAAGGACAGTCGGCCCCCAATGGACGCACCTCTTGCGCCAACTGCTCGCGGCTTAGCCCCAGGCCAAATAGTTCGTTGAGCGCAATGGCCATATGCGCTGCGTCGCTACTGCCGCCGCCTAAACCGGCGCCAAAAGGTATATTCTTGCGAAAACGTACTGAGACTGGACCAATCTGCGGATAACGCGCTGCCAT
>JAEEGL015892656.1_pt1 | contig 11899 bp, 10 predicted proteins | sample 9134231 | NCBI WGS metagenome assembly JAEEGL01 (sample SAMN16246548, study PRJNA631951) | gut metagenome | biome: gut microbiome; feature: rumen; material: fiber-attached | host: Bos | place: Iran: Karaj | collected 2018-10 | reverse complement strand
GTGAAAGTTCAATTCTGCGGCGATCTTTCATGGGCTGTTTGTGCCGGTGCCGCACCGGCATGAGGATTGAGATGGATAAGCAATCCCGTGAGGAGAATGTTTCCTCACGGGATTGCATGATCTGTTCCTGTTACAGCCGGGACGCGGCGGCTTTGTCGATCAGAATATGCGCGTTGGGATGGGTGCGCAGGATCGAGGCCTGCACCATCGGGGTGATGGGGCCTTTCACGGTATCGGCAATCGCCTTCGCCTTATCGACACCCATCGCGACGAGAACGACTTCCCTCGCGTTCATGATGCCGCCGATGCCGAGGCTCACCGCCTGGCGCGGCACCTGGTCCGCGCTTTCGAAGAAGCGCTTGTTCGCGTCGATGGTGCTTTCCGTGAGGTTGACCACGTGCGTGCCGTAAATGAATTTCTCACCCGGCTCGTTGAAGCCGATATGGCCGTTGCGGCCGATGCCGAGCAGCTGGATATCGATGCCGCCCGCTTTTTCGATGGCACGGTCATAGCGGCGGCATTCGGCGTTCATATTCGCCGCGTTGCCGTCCGGAAGATAAGTGGCCTTCATATTGATGCCGCTGAACAATTCGGCCTGCATGAACGCGTGATAGCTGGTTTCATGCTCGATGGGCAGGCCCACGTATTCATCCAGGTTATAGCTGATGCAGTCGGAAAAATCGAGCCAGCCTTCCCTGTGCCACGCGATGAGCTGCTGATAGCAGCCGATCGGGGATGAGCCGGTCGCCAGTCCGAGCACGGAGTTCTTTTTCCGCATCACCTGGGAGGCGAAAAGCAGCGCGCAGGCTTTGCCGACCTGTTCCGGTGTGTCAAAAACGGTTACATTCATGGTTGAGGATCTCCCTTCTTCATCATTCCTTACTGTCCGTGCTGATTATATCAGATGCGGCAGGAGGATTCAATGTTTTAAGCACCCAAATCAGGGTGAGCACAACGAAAACACTGATGCAGGCCGCCGCCTGCTGCGCGTACACGTGCATGCCCAGCAGCATGTTTCCCGCGTTTTCGATGTGATCCACAAAACGGGACGCGGCCACCGTGGCCAGGAACCCGCACAGCCCGGCCGCCGTGGCTTTGACAGCGAGCACAGCCGGACATTTGCCGCGCGGGATATAATCATAAAGCAGGTTGATCGACCCGGAATTGATGCCCGCGTAGGCGAGCCCGTGCAGCAGGGAAAAGAGCACGAACATGATTTTGCCGTTCTGCGGCACCGCAAACGCCACGCAGAGAAAAGCTGCCGCTTCCACGCCGTAGCAGAGCATGAGCATGTTCCGGAAGCCCATCTTATCCGCGAAGCGGCCCATGCGCCGTGAAACGAGCGCGCGGAACAGGCTCTGCCCCAGGGTGAGCAGGCTGATGAAGGTCATGGAAAAGCCAAGCTCCCGGATTTTGTACACGCCCAGGAAGGGAACGGTGACGTACTCGGCCAGGGAGGAGAGCACCGATACCAGGATCAGCCGGCGCGCGACCGGGTTCCGCTTCAGCTCCGCGAGGCCGCCTCTGCGGGACAGCGTCTCTCCCGCGGGCTCCGGGGTCATAAGCAGGGTGGCCGTGTTCAGCGCGGCGAGCAGCAGGATCACCCCGCCCAGTACCGGGAATGCCAGGCTCACGTCGCCCTTTTCCCTGCAGCGGTCGAGAAAAGCGCTGGCAGCGAAGGTGAACGCAGTGCCCCCGATCAGGGATACGATTTCCTTATTGGCGGTGTATACGCCCCGTTCGTGCTGCGCCACAAGGTTCATCTGCCAGGCGATCTTGCTGGGCGCGAGCAGGTTCGCGATGAAGCGGCCGGTGAGCAGGAACACCGCGAACAGACCGGTGCGCAGGCCGTCCTCCAGCGCGAAGCCCGGCAGGAAATACAGCAGCGCGTACAGGCAGCTTGCGAAGATTGACACCCAGGGCAGCCAGCGCCTGACGGGGCGGCGGTCCGCCACCAGGATATTCGCCAGCTGGAACACGCAGCCGAGCGATACGAAAGAGGAAAGCACGCCGGTCGTGGCGCTGGACATGCCAAGCCGGGTCGTGACGGATGCGAGGAACGCGTCCGTCAGCAGGATGGAGATGAAGTACTCCAGCGCGGCTTCGATGATGAACAGCGCCCGCCCGCGCGCAAACGGGTCCCTGAGCCTGTTGGGCAGATTACGCATGGTTTTCCTGATGCAGCGGCAATTCCACGATGAATGCCGTCCCCTCTCCTTCTACGCTTTCGGCGCGGATGGTTCCGCCGTGCAGCGCCACGAGCTGCCTGACGATGGAAAGCCCCAGGCCGGTGCCGCCCACCGTGCGGCTGCGCGCCTTGTCGACCCGGTAAAAACGGTCAAAAATATGGGAAAGATCGGCCTTGGGAATGCCGGGGCCGTTATCCGACACGGTAAGGCGCACGGTTTTTCCGTTCCGCTCCAGGATGACGCGGATGACGCCGTTTTCCTGGGTATACTTGACCGCGTTCTCCATCAGGTTGTAGATGATCTGGCTGAGCTTGCTCCGGTCCCCGGTCATTTCGCCCTTGTCCTTCATATTGAGCACCAGGTGCTGATGCTTCTGCTCCGCGATGGGCAGGAGGCGGTGCTCCGTTTCATGGCAGAGGTCCGCCAGCGACAGCGGCTCGTTTTTCAGCTTTTCGCTCCGGGAATCCGTCTTCATCAGCGTGAGCAGATCCCCGATGATCGCGTTGAGCCGGTCGATTTCCCGGTCGATATCCGTGAGAAATTCGGTGCGCAGGTCCTTGTCCATGTCCGGCTGATAAATCAGGGATTCGATCATGATCTTCATCGTAGCGAGCGGGGTTTTCAGTTCATGGCTCGCGTTGGAAACGAACTGGTTGCGGCTCTGATCGAGCGATTCCACTTTTTCGGACATCGTATTGAACGCGGCCGCCAGCTGGCGCATTTCCCGGTTTCCGCGCACCCGCACGCGGGTGGAAAAATCCCCGCCCGCCATATGCTGGATGCCGCCGGTCAGTTCCCCGACCGGCCGGGAGAGAACGCCCGCGAAAAGGAAACTGGCGATCAGCGCCGCGAGCGCGATGGCGCCGAAAATCAGCACGGAGCGGTCCCGCATCTGCCCGAACGTGCGCAATATGCCCTCCGCGTCCGCCTCCAGCACCGCAGCGCCGAGCACGCGCGAATCCCACACGACCGCGGCCACACAGTACGCCTGCCACTTTTCCCCGGAGAGATCCGCAAACAGTACGCGGCCGAAATTGACCATCTTTCCGTTCGCGTCGATCACCGCGCTGTCCGCGTTCATGCCGCCGATCAGCACATGGTCCAGATAAGCGTTATTCAGCTTCCATCCGGTCATGCTTTCCCCGGTGTCGATCCGCACCTCGCCGCTTTCGTCCGTCAGCAGCAGCCGGGTGCTTCCGTCCGATGCTTCTTCCCGCAGGATGGCGGCGAGGGACTGCGTATCCCCGTCACGCAAAAAAGGCGCCAGCCGTACGGCAAGCGTCTCCAGACCCGTGCGTTCCGCGGCCAGCTTTTCCTCAAACAGATAATCGCTCATGATGCTGCCGAGAAAACGGGCCATCGCCAGGAAGCAGAGCCCCACGATCAGCAGGAAGGCGATCAGAATCTGTGTTTGAAACCCGGAGAAAATTTTAATCCTTGTCCGTGAAATAGTAGCCCACTCCCCATTTGGTGAAAATGAATTCGGGCTGGGACGGATTGCGCTCGATCTTTTCACGCAGGCGGCGGATGTGCACGTCGACCGTGCGCGCATCGCCCATGTAATCGTATTTCCACACCGTTTCCAGCATGGTTTCCCGGCTGAATACCTTGCCGCGGTTGTTGATGAACAGCTGCAGCAGGTCGAATTCCTTGGCCGTCAGGCGGACGTCCTTTCCGCCCAGGGTCACGGAACGGTTGATGATGTTCACTTCCATATCGTGCACGCGGATCACCTTGCGGCTGTCGGCGGCGGCAGGCTGACCGGTGCGGCGCAGGATGGTCTTGATGCGCGCCTTGACTTCGAGGATATTGAAGGGCTTGGTCATGTAATCGTCGGCGCCGTATTCCAGCCCCAGGATCTTATCCATGTCTTCCCCTTTGGCGGTCAGCATGATGATGGGCACGTTGCTCGTTTCACGGATGCGCTGGCATACCGCGATGCCGTCCAGTTTGGGAAGCATCACGTCCAGCAGGATCAGATCCACCGGGTTATCGTAAAACATGGAAAGGGCCTCCTCACCGTCCATCGCGGTCAGGATCTCATACCCCTCCTGTGACAGCGTAAAACGCAGACCCTTCAAAAGCAGCGGCTCATCGTCCACCAAGAGTATCCTTTTGCCCACTCGGATCATCCTTTCCTTCTGCGCCAGCGGTTCCGATACCCCCCTCTGACAGCATACGGCTTATTTTACACTATTTGTGTCGGAAAAATCAAGCCATATGCAACATTTTCTCCATATTTTTTCGCGAATTTGTAATATTCTGTTTATATGATATAATAGCTCGGTACGGCATCTGTCGGAGACGGATCATCACGCATGGGAGGAATAAAGAAAAATGAACTTGAAGGAGCGAAAGATACGCTTCAGGGTACTGCCGGCGCTGCTGCTGCTTTTTTCACTGCTGCTGTGCGGCTCCGCGGCAGCGGAAGCCCCCGCCGCTGACGCGGCGAAAAAAAACGGCGATATCGTGATCCTGTATACCGGTGACGTTCACTGCGGCGTCGATCAGGGCTTCGGCTATGCCGGGGTACAGCAGATCCGGGATTATCTGATCGCGGAAGGCAATGACGTGATTCTGGTGGACAACGGCGACAGCACCCGGGGCGAGCCCATCGGCACCGTCACGAAGGGTGAAGCGATCACCGATCTGATGAACAAACTGGGTTACGGCGTCGCCATCCCAGGCAATCATGAGTTCGATTACGGGATGGACACCTTCCTTGCGCTGGCGGAGAAAGCGGATTTTCCGTATATCAGCTGTAATTTCAATTACAAGGGCGAGCCGGTGTTTGAGCCCTATGTCATCCGGGAACTGGCGGGGAAGAAGGTCGCTTTTGTCGGCGTGACCACGCCGAAGACGATCACCAGCTCCACCCCGGCTTATTTCCGGGACGAAAACGGGGAGTTCGTGTACGGTTTCTGCCAGGATGAGACCGGCGAAGGCGTTTACGGCGCCGTACAGGCGGCGGCGGACGCGGCCCGGGCCGAAGGCGCGGAATACGTCGTGGTCATGGCGCATCTGGGCAACGAGGCCAACTGCATGCCCTGGACCTATGCCGACGTGATTTCCCATACCGCCGGGATCGACGTGCTGCTTGACGGCCACAGCCACGACACCGATCAGGTGGTCATGAAAAACGCGGAAGGAAAGGACGTGCCGCGCTCCGCCTGCGGGACCCGGCTGGAGGCCGTCGGCTGGTGCAGGATCGGGGCGGACGGCAGCGTCACGACCGGCCTGTATACCTGGAACAATCAGGAACCCGCGCCGCGGCTCCTCGGCATCGACAATGATATGTCCCGCGCCGTGGCGCAAGCGGAGGAACAGTTCAGGGAAACGCTCAACGAAGTCGTGGCGGGCACAACGGCGGCGCTTACCGTGAATGATCCCACCGCAGCGGATCAAAACGGAAAGCCGATCCGGATTGTGCGCCGGATGGAAACCAACCTGGGAGACCTGTGCGCGGACGCTTACCGCGTCCAGTCCGGCGCGGATATCGCATTTGTCAACGGGGGCGGCATCCGCGTCAGTATCCAGGCGGGCGATATCACCTACGGCAATATCCTCAGCGTGTTTCCCTTCGGCAATTCCATGTGCGTGATCGAAGCGACCGGTCAGCAGATCCTGGACGCGCTGGAGTGGGGCTCGCGGGCCGTGCCCAACGAAACCGGCGCTTTTCTGCAGGTATCCGGCCTGACCTATGAGATCCACAGTTATATACCTTCTTCCTGCGTTTCCGACCTGAACGGCCTGTTTGTCCGCGTGGACGGAGAGCGCCGCGTGAAAAACGTACGGGTGGGCGGGCGGCCGATCGATCCCGAAAAAACCTATACGCTGGCCAGTCATGACTACATGCTGCTGAACCACGGCGACGGCTGCACCGTGTTTGACGGCGCTCCGCTCCTGCAGGACCGCGTGAAGCTGGACAACCAGCTGCTGATCGACTATATCGTTGATACTCTCGGCGGCGTGATCGGCGAGGAATACGACGACCCGTACGGACAGGACAGGATCAGGATTGTGGAACAGGCGGATGAAATCCGGCTCCGCGTGTTTGAAACCAGTGATATTCACGGCTGTCTGGTGGACACATCCAGCGGCGATGAGAGCACGTTCCAGTACCGTCTGGCCTGTATCGCGCAGATCGTCAACGACGCCAGGGCGTCGGGAGAATACGACGATGTGATCCTGCTGGACGGCGGCGACATTTACCAGGGAACGCCGGTATCCAACCTGACCGGCGGGGCGGCCATGCTTGCGGCCTTCGACGCCATGGGCTATGACGCCGCGGCCCTGGGCAACCATGAATTCGACTGGGGCGTAACGGAATACTGCGCCGAGGCGGACGGCACGCTTCCCGCCTATCATCTGGGCAGCTTTGAGGGGAACCCGGATATCCCTGTTCTGGCGTCCAACCTCTTCTATGCCGGTACGGGGGAACGCGTGAACTTTACCAGGGATTATGCGATCGTGGAAAAAGCCGGTCTGCGCGTCGCACTGATCGGATATATCGACGATTACTCCGAGGCGATTATGGCCAGGATGATCGCGCCGTACCGCATCGACGGCGATCCGGCGGCACTGGCGGCGCGGGTAAAGGAGATCAATGAAGCCGAGAAACCGGACGTCACGATCCTCCTGTGCCACGCAAAGCCGCTGGATGTGGCGGAAGCGATGAGCCCGGAGGAGGTGGACCTTGTTGCCGGCGGCCATAAGCATAACGGCGTTTTCGGCACAGCGGGCAGCGGCGTTCCGTATATTCAGGGTGACTCCGGCGCAAAGGGGTATGCCTCTGCGACCGTGGTGATCGCTCCCGACGGCACGGTAAGCGTCAGGGACCTGATGTACACCGCCATCACGGGGGATAAGACGGCGCTTTATGACGTTCCCGAAAACGCGGACGCGCTGGACGACACCGTTCTGGCAGTTTCCCATGCGGCCTGGGAAGCCGTCAGCGATGAAATGAGCGAGGTGCTGGGATATATCGATACGCCCATTCTGAAGAAGGGATTTATCGACGAAAGAACCACCGGCGGCGGGAACTGGATTACCGGCATGATGCTGCGGGCCGCGAAACCCTACGGCGCCGCGGCCGCGTTCTTTAACAGAAACGGCGTCCGCGCCAGTCTGCAGATCCCGGAGGGCGAGGAGCGCCGTGCCGTCAGGGTGGGCGATATCTACACCATTTCGCCGTTCAACAATATATGGCAGGTTTATGAGCTCAGCGGCGCGGAACTGGCCCGGCATCTTGTGAACACGTTTGCCAATTCGGATTACGGCGACCAGGTGAGCGGCCTGACGTATACGTATATCAACCGCGGCAGCGAGAAGGAACCGGATATCGAGATCGTCGGCATCACGCTGGATGACGGCACCGGGGTCGACCCGCACGACGATCGGACGCTGTACCGCATCTGCACCTGCGATTACTGCGCCACGCTGGAGGGCAGCGTGTTCCTCGGTAAGGAGCCACTCATTCCCGAGGGCGAGGCGCCTGTTGACAATCTCGCGATCATCGAAATGCTGCGGGAGGAAGCGCGGAACGGCAGCGAACAGATCCCGGTCGATACGGCCCCGCGTGCCGTCCGGCTCAATACGGAAGGATCACAGGCTGATCCGTCCGGGCAATGAGAAACCCGGGCCAAAGTCAGGGCTTTGAACAGAATGACACGCGGGCGCATTTCGTGCGTCCGCGTGTGTTTTATGATTTCCGATTACTCCTTTGAAAGCCTGATGCCCAGCTCTTTGAGCTGCTTTTCAAACGCCGCCTGATCCAGATTCCCCTCTTCAAAGGGTTTTTTCATGTTTGGACCGATCGAAATGCTGTCCGGCAAACCGGATGGAATGCTTTGTCTCAGTTCGTCGGGCCGCCAGCCGCAGTTTTGCCAGAGATGACTGTGATTGTTCAGATTTGTATACAGCTCGCAGAACCGTTCCGTCCGGTCGCCGGTGAACGGCACGCCCAGGTCATGGCTGAGGAAGTCCATGAAAAATTTCATGGTTCCCGCGGGGCTCTCAGTGAGCAGAACACCGCCGGTCTGGATATCTCTGAAGATATAGCAGAGGATCTTGTCCAGCGCGGTCGTTCTGTATTTCTGCCTCAGCTTTTCTTTCTTTGCTTCATCTTTGGTATAATCGATGTCGAACTGCTCGTCCCTTGTATAGCAGACAAAATCGGAGAGACACTTCCCGGCAACGGGGTTTCCGTCCGGATCCCGAATCTCTCCGCACGGCTTTCCGTCAAAGCTCCTGTTCCTGCCGTCGGTTTTCAGCCTGCCCAGAAACTGAACCATCAGTTTCCCGTCCGGACTGAGGAAAAACCTGTCCTCGGCATTGGCCAGGAACGAAGTTTTCTCCGCGGGCAGATAGTAAGGCTTATTCATCTGCCTGTCAACGGTGTTGTACAGCAATATGTATTTGTGATAGCCCGTACCGATCAGCCGGTTGTTCACGATGAGGCGCTCCGCGGGATCCTCCGTTGTTTCCCCGCTGTAGACTTCCTTCAGTTCACACACCGTGTACGGATGCCCCGGTTCTCTCTGTACAATGCCGGAAAATGCAATGAAGTCTTTTTTGTGCACAAGCCGGGTCCCCTCATATTCCCGGAAGACGTTCCAGGCTTCTCCGACGGAAATCACGCCGTACAGATTGGAAAAACAGAGGAAGTAAGCATGCAGCAGATCGGTTCTGTCCCGTGAGAGTCCCAGCTCGGCATATTTCTTTTCAAGTGTTTTCGTTGACAGCGGTTTCATCTTTGTTTCCTCGCCTGTTTATCGCTCTTTGATCGTCAATACGAGACCGGGTTCGGAAGTGTCGCCCGGATGCGCGCGGCATGTCCCGATTTCATGGATCACATCGCCCGGAACGCGGACGCGTCCGTCAGAAAGTTCCACCCGGTCCGTCACATCGTACGCTTCCTTTCCCAGCAGATCCTGCATGAGCACGCGGGCACCCGCGCGCGCGTGGGGTCAGGCTATCGCACCGACAGAGCTGCGTCTGCCGGGCGAAGAGATCTTATGATTCAATTTCCTGTTTTGCCCAGAGAACAATTGTTTCAGCCATCTTAACAGCTTGCTTTGCGTGATAATTCTCAACTCTGTTTTCTCCCGGATAGCGAAATACGATCGCATAGGGATCGAGTTTTTCTGCGGCATCATAGATGCTTTCCGGAATACAGACGATCTTTTTCATCTGGTCAAGCAGGAACCACAGATCATGCTTACGTGGAATGCCTCCGGGGATTTTTTTGGCGAGGTACAGTGCTTTGAGGGCTTTTTCGCCGGCTTGCTGACAGTGATAACAGATGATTTCCAGCTGACGGGGATTCTGCTTCTCATAAAGAAAAGAAGCGGTATTCAAATCAGCCTGAGCGAATTCAAACCACAGCCTGACCGCTTCATCCATAGAGGAGCACTCCTTTCCGGAAAACTTCACGTTCGATGCTGGGATACTGTCTTCTTTTCTCAAAGGCACTCTTGGTACCAATGAGAATGTCTACAGGTCTGGTGCGAACAGGCCGAATTGCCTGATAAGCCCGGAGCGTCTGTTCATACCAGTCGGTTTTACTGTCTTCCACAACAACATAAAAGTCATAATCGCTGTCTTCTTTGAAACTGCCGTCAGCATAGGAACCAAAGAGATACACTTTCAGAGGAGAAAGCTGATCGACAATCCTGTCCTTCATGGACATGATTTCATCGTTAGGCATGCCAGACACTCCTTCCTTCGCTTCTGTGTTTATTATAAAGGCTCCCGCGGTGATTGGCAAGCATGACCGCAACGCTGCGGGAGAGCAAAACCTCGCACGGTTCGTGAGGCAGCTGCCTGTATGCCCGGGAGATACCGTGATGGGAAGTCTGTTATGGAAACCTTTTTTGCGTCTGCCGCGGAGCGGGGATGCCTTTGGCGGTTATCGGCCGGTGCCCATCATGCCGTTCGGTTCACCAGATGCAGGCGTTCCGAATCTTTACCCTCAATTCTCTCTGACCATCATCACGAGACCGGGTTCGGAAGTGTCGCCCGGATGCGCGCGGCATGTCCCGATTTCATGGATCACATCGCCCGGAACGCGGACGCGTCCGTCAGAAAGTCCCACCCGGTCTGTCACATCGTACGCTTCCTTTCCCAGCAGATCCTGCATGAGCACGCGGGCACCCGCGCGCGCGTGGGGGGTCAGGAGGGTCAGGCTTTTGTATTCCCCGAAAACGCCGAAATACCCGTCATACGGTTTTCCGGGCCGGTCCGCCCCGGAGGCGTCCAGCGTGATCTCGCAGCGCGGCGTAAAATACCGGTGATCCCGGGTCCTTCCGAAGGTGCCGACGGAAACGGCGCCTTCCGGGTACAGGGCGGCGCAGGCATAGGGCACGTCCCCGTTTTCGTCAGGCGTTACCTCCGGCAGCGGCAGGCCGCGCGCGAACCTTGCCGGCGCGCTGCGCCCGATAAGATCGCCGTCGCGGAATTTCCACCAGGCCTCGATTTCTTCCAGGTAATTCTTCACTTCCCAGGTATCGGTGAGCCGGTTTTCGTCGATCCGGGTCCCGCTGCCGTTCACCGGGAAGGCAGGGGCGATGCGGTGCCACCGTACGGTGCGTGTCACTTCGTCCATGCGGGTTTTCAGCCTGCGGTGCAGATCCGGAAAAGCCGGGTCCGGCCGGCCGTCCGGCAGGCGGGGCCCCATGTCATGCCGCGTCACGTCGATGGCGCAGCCGAGTGCCGCCGCGATGTATACCTCGTCCATGCAGTTGATCAGCCCCAGGTACCCCGGCGCTGCGTCATAACGCAGATCGACGTTCAGCTTTTCAAGTGTGCAGGGGATCCCCATCAGGGTGAATACGTCGTAGGTGCGGAAGGTGTCCGCGTAGGGGATGAGGGAGGGGATCATGGCCTGCTCCATCCACACGTGCGGCGCGTACCGGTGCCGCAGTTCGATCAGCATCCGGCGGAACGCGTAGCTGTTGCAGTCATGCCCCCAGTCCACCTTCCAGTATTTCCAGCCGGCCCCCTCCGTACTGCGCAGGCGCTCTTCCCAGTATCTGCCCGGATCCTCCTTCGCGAACGCCGGCGCCTGCTGCGCGCAGATCCAACCGCCCATCGCCCGCCAGCCTGCCTCCCGGATCGCTTCGTTCAGGCGGGCCATCGCGCGCTCATTGCTGTCATCCTTCACGAAAGACGGGAATTTTTCCCGGTTCAGGATCAGACTGCCGTAATCCGGGCCCGGTTCCTTTGCCTGTCCGATCGGGATATCCCAGCTGTCATCCATCAGAAAAATCATATCCCGGCGCGCGTCCGGATGCAGCGCCGCCCAGCCCTCCCCGACGCCGTTTCCGAAAATGCTTTCCTCCGTCATGCAGTCCCGCTGGCCCTGCGGGCCCGCGTTATTGCACCGGAAGAGCTGCGCCTGCCAGGTGCAGAAATAATCCGGCGAGGGATTCACGGTATCCGGGACCAGATTGATACCGGTCCTCTTCCACATTTCTGCATTTCCGCTCATGCTCCGAACCTCCCGAACAGGTGTTTTTCAGGAAACAGTATACCATAAGCCGGGAAAGTTTCAAATGCAGGGTCAAAAAAGGGGCTGCTGCACAGCCCCCTCGGGTGATACGCTGAACGCGTATCGCTCGATACGTACCGGCAAAGCCGGTTCTGTAGATCGAATATGGAGGAAATTCCTTCCATACCACCCCTCAGTATTTCCGATTTCCGGCAGATCG
>JAEEGL014738895.1_pt1 | contig 11899 bp, 10 predicted proteins | sample 9134231 | NCBI WGS metagenome assembly JAEEGL01 (sample SAMN16246548, study PRJNA631951) | gut metagenome | biome: gut microbiome; feature: rumen; material: fiber-attached | host: Bos | place: Iran: Karaj | collected 2018-10 | reverse complement strand
TGGGCTGGCAACACCCGATGGCGCAGGGCATCATACCAACAGCTCGGCTGGAACACCGTACGTTGCGCCACGTTTTGTGCAACTCGTTCGGCTTTGGCGGCAACGACAGCTCGCTGTTGTTTTCGGCCGTACAGCCAGAAGGCAGCGCCGCTTGTGGGACGACAGCTGCCGTCGCACAGCACGCTGACGCCCATCCGTCACCGGTCGTCCGCGAGCTGGCTCGTGTGGAGATTACTTCGGAGGACGAGCTGGCCGAGGTGCGCCGCTTTGTGAAGCCTATTGAGCTGCGGCGTATGGGACGGCTGATGAAAAGCTGTCTGCTGTCATCGCTCAAGGCTTTGGAGCAGGCAGGCATCAAGACCCCCGACGCCATCGTCACGGCCACGTCGCTGGGCTGCTGGGAGAATAGTGAGCTCTTGTTGCGCCAACTGCACGAGGAGGGCGAAGTGATGCTCCGTCAGACGCTCTTCATGCAAAGCACCCACAACACCCTGGGCAGCGCCATCGCCATCAGGACCGGCTGCCACGGGTATAATGTGACATACGCCCACGGCAGAGAGTCGCTCGAATGGGCTGTTCGCGACGCCCAGCTGCTGTTGCGCAGTGGCAAGGCCAGGACGGTGCTCGTCGGCATTCATGAGGAATCGACGCCGTGGTATCGCGACGTGCAGGCTCGTCTGGGAAACAGCGAGTCGCTGCCATCTATTCATTCTTTAGCTTTTGTATTGACATGTGGAGAATAATCATATTAGCAGTTGTGCAGAGCCTGTTGCTCTGTATGGGGCAGGTGTTCTTGAAACTGGCTCTGATGCGCTTGCCTGCCTTCGCCTGGAACAGGCAGTTCTGGTTGGCGGTATTGGTCAATTGGCAGCTGGCTGTCTGTGGCATACTGTACACCATTAGTAGTTTGATGTGGATGTATATCATCAAGAATTTCCCGCTTAGCGTAGCTTATCCGATGGCAAGTCTGAGCTTTGTCTTCGGCATGGTGACCGCCATTGTCTTCTTCCACGAGGAAGTGTCGCTCACGAGGTGGATTGGGGTGTTGTTTATCATGATAGGTTGTTTTTTAATTGCAAAGTGATGAGTAAACGAACGATACTGACCTGTATGTTGTTGCTGCTGACAGTTCACCTGTCAGCCCAGCATGACGCCATGCAGAGGATTAACCGTGCTGCAACTGCCATCAAGACGATGCAGGGCGACTTTGTGCAGACCAAGCAGCTCAAACTGCTCAACGACCAGATGGTGTCGAAAGGTCGTATGTGCTATCAGGGCGGCGACAAGTTGCGGTGGGAGTATGTGACGCCTTACAGCTACGTCTTCATCATGAACGGCAGTCAGGTGCAGCTGAAGAACAGCACCAGGAGTGACGTCATCGACGTGAACCAGAACAAGATTTTCAAGGAGATAGCACAAATCATGATGAATAGCGTGGTGGGCAAGTGCCTGCAGGATGACAAGAGTTTCAAGACCACCATTCAGGAAACGGCTTCTGAGTACGTTGCTACGCTGTTGCCGCTGAAGAAGAACATGAAGCAGATGTTCCAGCAGATAGTCCTGCATTTCCAGAAACAGCAGTCTGTGGTGTCCAAGGTAGAGCTCCTCGAGAAGAACGGTGACAGAACGATGATAGAACTGAAGAATATACGCCTCAATGAAACGATACCAGCCAGAGAGTTCGCCGTGCGTTAGTCTGTTATCACGTATGCAGATGCGCGTGTTGCTTGTCCTGTTGGCCTTGACGGTCGCGGGGCAGGCGGCGGCACAGCGTCACTTCCCCGACAGTACGGGACAGCGTGCACGCTATGGAGTGTATATCGAGATGCCGCGAGGCTACGTCAGCGGCGTGTGCATGCTGAACAACGACGGTGACGTTGTCCGTGGCAGCATTTTCAATGAGTTTGGCGTGACGGCGCTCGACTTCACTTATCACCTACAGAAGGAGAAGGTCAAGCTGCACAGCGTGATGGGGCTGATGGACAAATGGTACATCAGGCGTGTGTTGCGAAAGGACCTTCGTGAGGTAATGGCTGGCCTGCAGCGCGGCGACACGGCGTATGACGACACGCGTCACCACATCACCTACCGTTTCACACCGATGAACCATTCAGAACAGGAGGACAAATAGCTTATGACGTTGAAGAACAGTTTGTACAGCATTGCCGGCAAGACGGTGGAGGGCGATACCGTCGCCTACACCATAGCCCTTGATGAACACCATGTCATTTATCAGGCCCACTTCCCAGGTGCCCCTGTCACACCGGGTGCCTGTATCATCCAGATGGCTGCAGAGCTGCTGGCCGACCATCTGCAGGCCGGCTGTACCATCCAGGTCGTCAAGAATGCCAAGTTCGTGGCGCCCCTCTCGCCGTTGAGTACGCCCTGTGTGAAATACATATTCCAATATAGCATGGTCGATGAAGCACCTGCACGCTGCCGCATGCAGGTCCAGGTCGAGGCCGCTGACACCCTTTTCGCCAAGTTGACAATCATCTGCAAAGTCTGCGCTCATGAATGAAGCCGAAGAACAGAAGAAACTGCTGCACGACAGAGGCATCTGCGTGGTGATTCCCACCTATAATAATGGAGGGACGATAGGCCGCGTGGTTAGCAGCGTGCTGCAGGTTGCCGGTGACGTCATCGGGGTCAACGACGGCTCTGACGATCATACTGCCAAAGTGTTGAAGGAGTTTGCTGACATTACGCTGGTGACGTATCCTGAAAATCACGGCAAGGGTTATGCCTTGAAGCGCGGCTTCCAGAAAGCCCTGCAGATGGGCTTTGCCTATGCTATAACGATGGATGGCGACGGACAGCACGATGCGGCAGACATCGCTTCGTTTCTCAAGGCCAGTCTCGAACATCCCGGAGCACTCATCGTTGGCAGCAGGAATCTCGATGGCGTGGTACGTTCCAAGGGCAGCAATTTCGCCAACAGCTTTTCCAATTTCTGGTTCTACGTACAGACAGGGCGACGACTGGCCGACACCCAGTCGGGGTTCAGGCTCTATCCGCTGAGGAAGCTCTGCGGACTGTCGCTTCTGACATCACGCTACGAGGCAGAACTGGAGTTGTTGGTCTTTTCCTCGTGGTACGGGGTATCCTTGGTGTCCATACCCGTTTCTGTCTATTATCCTCCTCAGTCTGAGCGGGTGAGCCATTTCCGTCCCGTTGCCGACTTCGTACGCATCAGCGTGCTCAACACCGTCCTGTGCCTGCTGGCGGTGGTTGTAGGGTTGCCTCTCAGGGTGTATCATTTCCTGGCACGATGGGGCAGGACATTCTATGCGCTGTTCTTCTTCATCCTGTTCTCCGTCTTTATCATCACGCCCTGCGTGTGGATTTATACCAAGGTGGGCAGAATGACCGAGAAGAAGCGTTACCGCCTGCACCAGATTATCCGTTGGATTTCGCGCTTTGTCATGATGAAGCACGGCATACCAGGCGCTCCGTTTTCCTATCAGGTGGCTGACGGCGTGACGTTCGACAAGCCCTATCTCGTCATCTGCAATCACCAGTCCCATTTGGACGTGATGTGTCAGCTAGTGTTCACGCCGAAAATCGTATTCCTGACCAACGACTGGGTATGGAACAATCCCTTCTACGGATTCCTGATACGGCATGCAGAGTATTATCCTGTGGCCGAGGGCATCGAGACCCTGTTGCCCCAGCTGCAGTCCCTGATAGCACGAGGCTATAGCATTGCCGTCTACCCAGAGGGAACACGCTCCAGGGACTGCAGGATATTGCGGTTCCATCAGGGTGCATTCTATCTGGCCGACCAGTTGGGTGTCGACATCCTGCCCATGTGTCTCTACGGTCCGGGCAAGGTACTGCCCAAACGAACCTACTCACTCAACAAAAGCCCCATACACATCCAAGTCATGAACCCTGTCTCGCGCAGTCAGTTGCAGGCAAAGGGCGACTATAGGCAACAGGCTTCGTGGATGCGGTCACGTTATCAGAAAATATATCAGGACTTAGCCAATAAGATAGAACAACATGTGTAAGCAGAAAGTCGTCATCATAGGAAGCGGACTGGGCGGACTGACGTGTGGAGTCATTCTGGCAAAGAATGGTTACGAGGTCACCGTCCTCGAACAGTCGTCCCAGTTGGGCGGATGTCTGCAATGCTTCACGCGGAGGGGTGCGACGTTCGAGACGGGGATGCACTTTGTTGGCAGCGCTGCCGAGGGGCAGACGCTCGACAGGGTCATGAAGTATCTCGAAGTCAGGCAGGACGTGACGCTTGCCCCATTGGATGCCGACGGCTACGAGGTCGTTTCCATCGGCGGCCAGGAGTTCCGCTATGCCCAGGGGCGCGAAGCCTTCATCAGTCAGCTGGCGTCCTCTTTCCCTCGTCAGCGCGACAATCTTGAACGCTATTTCGACCTGGTGGAGAAAGTGGCAGGAGCCTCGTCTCTTCATGCCATGAAGTATGCAGAAACCAATGTAGCTCTGAATGCCGCATATCAGTTGCGTGCCATCGACGAGGTGATTGACGAGATCATTACCGACCCGCTGCTGGCTCAGGTGCTCGTGGGTAACCTGCCGTTGTATGCTGCACAGAAGGGTCGCACGCCATTCTCCACCCATGCCTTCGTGATGGATTTCTATAATCAGAGTGCCTATCGCTTTGTGGGAGGCAGCGACACCGTTGCCACGTCGCTGGTCAACACTATCCGGCGCTATGGCGGTCAGGTGCTCAGCGGCCACAAGGTGACCCGTATCCTGTGTGACGATACCCATGCCGTCGGTGCCGAGGTCAACGGCAGCTTGTTCGTCCCTGCCGACTACATCATCTCCGATGCCCATCCCATGCGCACCCTTGAGTTGGTCGACAGCCGTCTGATACGTCCTGCCTTCAGGACGCGCATCAACCAAATGCCGCAGACGGTGGGATGCTTCTCCGTCTATCTGGATTTTAAGAAGGACAGTGTCCCCTACATGAATCATAACTATTACGGCTATCTGGCCGACTCGCCCTGGGCGTGTGAGCAGTACGATGCGCAGTCGTGGCCCAAGGGCTATCTGTACATGCATTTCTGCCAGCAGCCCGGTCAGCGCTATGCCACTACGGGAGTCATCATTTCCTATATGCAGATGAGCGATGTGGCCCGGTGGACCGACACCCGCGTAGGACGTCGGGGAAATGACTACGAGGCTTTCAAGGCTGAGAAGGCTTGTCGGCTGCTCGAAGCCGTTGAACGGTCGTTCCCCGGACTCACCCAGCTCATCAGCCACTATTATACCTCTACGCCGCTGACCTATCGTGACTATACGGGAACCGAAGGCGGCAGCATGTACGGTGTGGCACGTGACGTCACGCAGGGTGCAGCCTGCAGGGTTCCTCACAAGACGAAAGTCCCCAACCTGTATCAGACGGGTCAGAACATCAATTCGCACGGTATGCTGGGTGTCGTCGTGGGAACCGTAGTGACCTGCAGCGAGTTGCTCACAGCCGAACGTATCTATCATCAAATCATGGAGACCGGCGTATGAGAGAGTCAGTAGTCATCATCGGTGCAGGTCTTGGCGGACTGTTTGCCGGAGCTATTCTGGCCAAAGAGGGACTTCGTGTCACCGTACTCGAGAAAAATGCCGCTATCGGCGGCGGTCTGCAGTCGTTCAGACGCTTTGGCGAGACGTTCGACACGGGCATGCACGTCGTGGGAGGCATGCACCCCGGAGGCAATATCCACCGCATGTGCCGCTATCTGGGCATCCTCGACAAGGTGCGCCTGCGCGATGTCGATGACGACTGTACCGACCGCCTCTTCTTTGCCGAGGATGGTGCCTCTTACACCATAGCCAAGGGTAGGGAGGGCTTTGTCAGTTCCCTGGCAGCGCGTTTCCCCGGTCAGCGGGCCTCGCTTGAGCGCTATGCCGATGCCGTACTCAGTATGGCCGACCATGTCGACCTCTTCAACCTACGTCCTTCACAGGGGCGTCTCAGCCTGTTCACGGGTTCCGATGATTTCATGATGGCTGCCGACGACTTCATTGCCAAGTATGTGGACGACGAGAAACTGCGCAGCGTGCTGGCCTACATGAATCCGCTCTATGGCGGACGGGCAGGGCAGACGCCGGCCTACGTACATGCCATCATCAGCGCTCTCTATATTCACGGTGCCAGCCGCTTTGTGGGAGGAAGCAGTCATTTTGCCGACCTGCTGGCATCGGTCATCACGCAAAACGGGGGACAGGTGGTCACCGCCGATGCCGTCAGCTGGCTCGACGTCCAGGACCGTCGCGTCACGCAGCTCACCACCGCGTCAGGGCGTCAGTTCGCCGCTGACTGGTACATCTCCGACATTCACCCTTGTTCGCTGCTTAGCCTGATGGATGCGAAGGCGCTGCCCAAAGCCTACAGGGAACGCCTCAATGCCATCCCTAACGGCCATTCGGCCTTCTCTCTCTACATCAGGCTGAAGCAAGAAATGTTTCCCTATATCAACCACTCAGAGTACTACATGACCCGCTACGCCGATGTATGGAATTGTAGTCGTACTGACAGGCCTTGGCCACTGGGATTCCTCATGATGACCCCACCGGAGGAGAACCAGCCCTGGTACAGCACCAAGGTGTTGGTGACGGCTCCGATGCCCTTTGAGATGGCAAGTCCATGGGAGCAGACCGTCACAGGCCGTCGTGGCAGCGACTATGAGCGTTGGAAGGAGGAGCGTGCCGCCCAGCTGCTGGCACAGATAGAGGACATGCACCCGGGCTTCTCCCGCTGCATAGAGGCTGTCAACACGGCGTCACCGCTGACCATCCGCGACTACTATGCCGTGAAGGATGGCAGCATCAGCGGCTATAGCAAGGACTGCCGCAACATCGCCCTGTCGCAGGTGCCGGTGGTTACCAAGGTTTCCAATCTGCTGCTGACAGGACAGAACAGCGGCCTGCACGGATTCTGTGGCGTTCCGTTGACGGCCATTACCACGTGCGAGGCCATCCTGGGCATCAATGTTGTCATTAATAAGATTAACGCATGCAAAGAATTATAACAATCCTTATATTGCTGACTGTCACGCTGGGCACCTTGGCCCAGGTGAACATCTGGGAGGGGACTGACACCAGACACCGGGTGAAGATGACCCCCTACGTAGCCCCTGGCAAGGGCAATGTCGCCGTTGTGGTATGCCCTGGCGGCAGTTATTTCTGGCACGACACGCATGGCGAAGGGCCTGACGTGGGGCATTGGCTCAGCGAGGCTGGCATCACCGCTTTCGTGCTCGACTACCGTACGGCCTACGTTCCTGCCTTCGTCACCCACTTCCGGTTGCTGTTCCGTGGCAATCGCTATCCTGACCCGCAGGACGACTTGCGACAGGCTTTGCGCTATGTGCGGCAACATGCCGCTGAATATGGCATCGACAGTACCAAGGTTGGAGCCATGGGATTCTCGGCAGGCGGACACCTGGTCATGTCGGGAGCCGAACTCTTCGACGTGGCCGACCGTCCCTGCTTCGTTGCCTCTATCTATCCCGTTGTTACCATGTCGGCACCCTGCGTCCACAAGCGCTCGCGCCGCGGACTGCTGGGCGACTCGAGGACGGGCAACCGCGAGTTGCGCGACCTGCTGTCGCTCGAACGTCATGTCCCTGCCGACTGTCCGCCGGTATTCCTGGTCAACTGCAAGGACGACCCCGTAGTGGACTACCACAACTCCCTGCTGCTCGACTCCGCGCTGACGGCCAACAACGTTTCCCACCGCTATCTGTTCTACCAGACGGGCGGCCACGGCTTTGGTGCCAGTTCGACGAAAGGTACCCCAGAGTGCCGCCAATGGAAGGACGAGTTTCTGAAATGGCTAAAAGACTTGTTTGAATAATGAATACAGACCCCAGATTCGACGACATTCGTCCCTATGAAGGCGACGAGGTTCCTGCTGCCTTGCAACGCATTGCCGACAGCGACGTGTTCCCCCTGCTGGCTTCGTTTGTCTATCCTGGCGACCCCATCGAGGCCGTCCGTCAGCGCATCAAGTCGTTTACCACCGTCCGCGAGTTCCAGCACGACACGATGAGCAAGGTCAACGAGCAGGTCATCAAGCGCAGCATGACGGATTTTACTTGTTCCGGACTGGAACGGCTGAGCCCCACGGAGAACTACCTCTACGTCTCCAACCATCGCGACATCATGCTCGATGCCAGTCTGCTGCAGTACTTCCTGGTCATCAGCGGTTTCGATACCACCGAGATTACCTTCGGCGCCAATCTCATGACGCACCCTGTGGTGGTCGACGTAGGCAAGTGCAACAAGATGTTCCGCGTCGAGCGTCCCGGAGGCGACATCAAGGACTTCTACCGGGTGTCGTCCCACCTGTCGGAGTACATCCGCTACACCATCTGTCAGAAACACCAGTCCGTGTGGATTGCCCAGCGCAACGGCCGTACCAAGGACGGACGCGACGCCACCGACCAGGGCATCGTCAAGATGTTCTCTATGAGCGAGCCCAAGGACAAGATCAAGGCGCTGGCCGACCTGCACATCGTACCTGTCGCCGTGTCGTACGAGTGGGAACCCTGTGATGTGCTGAAGACCCTCGAACTCTACGAGTCGCAGTACACGCGCTATACCAAGAAGCCCGGCGAGGACCTGAACAGCATCCTGACGGGCATTATGCAGCCCAAAGGCCATGTGCATTTCGAACTGTGCCGCCCCCTGTCGCTCGCTGAGCTGACAGCCTTCGAGCATCAGACCAACAACGAGTACCACCGTTCGGTGGCCGGGCTCATCGACCAGCGCATCAACAGTGCCTACCGGCTCTATCCCAACAACTACGTGGCCCACGACCTGCTCTATGGCAACACCAAATACAAGTCTATGTATACCGATGCACAATATGCTGCTTTCGTTGCACGACTGTCCAAACTCGACCGTTACGACACCTGTGACACCGAGCGGCTGAAGGAGATTTTCATGGGCATCTATGCTCATCCCATAGACAGCAGGAAATAGATGACGGCAAAAGAGGAGGACGTGATGCGATGGTGAAGTGGATACTGCTGACATACGACTGGACGGTACGGCACCGCAGGCTTACTGTGCTGGCGGCGCTGCTGCTGGCGATGGTCTTTGCGCTGCTGCTCACCCGTCAGGACTTCAGCGAGGACATCTCCGACTTCCTGCCCCTCGACAGCAAGTACCAGCGTGCCATGAAGGTCTGGCAGCACATTGGCGGGGCCGACCGCATCTTCGTGCTCTTCACCAGCGACGGTGATGCCGAGGCCGATGCCGACAGTATCTGCCTGGCCGTCGACCATTTCGTCAGCACCCTCGACCGGCGCGACACCACGCACCTGGCAGGAACGCTGGTCAGTCAGGTCGACATGGACCGCATGGCGCAGCTGTCCGACTTCGTCTACAGCCACATGCCCTATTTCCTGACCGCTGCCGACTATGCACGCATGGACAGTCTGATGGCCATTGACGGATATATACCGTCGCAGCTGGCCGCCGACAAGCAGCTGCTCATGTTCCCCGGTGCCGGACTGCTGGCTCAGAGCGTCAGCCGCGACCCGCTGCAGCTGTTCACACCCGTGCTGACCAGACTGCAGCAACAGGGTTCGGCGCTGCACTTCGAAAACTATAACGGCTACATCTTCACCCCCGACATGCAGACCGCCGTCGTCATGCTGTCGTCGTCCTATGGCGGCAGCGAGACAGAGCACAATGCAGCCCTTGTGGCTTTGCTTGACGATTGTGTCAGCGAGACAACGGCAGCCATACCCCACGTCAGTATTCGTCTGACGGGCAGTCCTGTCATAGCCGTCGGCAACGCCCGGCAGATCAAGTCCGACAGCCTGCTGGCTGTGTCGCTCGCCCTCGTGCTGATTGTGGCGCTGCTCTATGCCGCGTTCCGCAGTTTCCGCAACATGCTGCTCGTCGTCGTGTCGATAGGGTGGGGCTGGCTCTTCGCTATGGCTGGCATGTCGCTGGCCGGACAGCATGTGTCGATGATTGTCATCGGCATTTCGTCCGTTATCCTGGGCATTGCCGTCAACTATCCGCTGCACCTCATAGCCCACCTGCGCCACACGCCTGACGTCCGTACGGCACTCAGCCAGATTGTCGCTCCGTTGTTGGTGGGCAATATCACCACCGTCGGTGCCTTCATGGCCTTGGTACCCCTGAGGTCGGTCGCTTTGCGCCATCTGGGACTCTTCAGCTGCCTGCTGCTTGTGGGTACCATCCTCTTCGTCCTACTTTTCTTGCCCCACCTGGTGGCGCACGGCAGGCACAACCCGTCTGACAGTCCGTCGTCACCCCTTGCCGACACGCCGTCCTACGGCCGACGCTCCGTCGTGTGGCTTGTCGCTGGCGTCACGCTTGTGCTGGGCTTTTTCAGCAGCCAGACGACTTTCGACACTAATCTTGCCCATATCAACTACATGACCGACCGTCAGCGTGCCGACCTGGCGCTGCTGGCATCGCTCGCTCCGTCGTCCCCGGCATCGTCGTCCACGTTCTATGCGGTCGCTGCCGACAGTACGCTGGACGGTGCGCTCAGCAAGAACAGCACCTTGATGCCGCGACTGGAAGAGCTGCGCCGTCAAGGTTGTGTCGATGACATTCAGGGCTGTCAGCAGTTCCTCTGTTCGCGTCGTGAACAGCAGCAGCGGCTGGCGCGCTGGCACGACTTCGTGCAGCGTTACGCCCGTCAGCTGACAACCGATGTCAGCCAGTCGGCCATAGCAGCAGGCTTCGCCTCCGGAGCCTTTGACCGTTTCCGGGATCTCGTCGAAACACCTTTCCAGCCCTGCGACCCCAGCGTATTTCTGCCCCTTGCTACTGCGGCGTTCCCCATGAATCTGGCCATCGACAGCACGGCGCACTCCTATAGCGTCGTCAGCATGCTCCATACCTCCGAATGCGATGATGAACGCATAGCTGCCGCAATAGACAACAGCCAGACCGGCGACTACGTCTTCGACGTGGCAGGCATGAATTCGTCCATTGCCTCGCGGCTTTCCGACGACTTCAACTACATCGGCTGGGCCTGCGCGCTCATCGTCTTCTTCTTCCTGTGGGCCTCGCTGGGCTGCATCGAGCTGGCCGTGCTTTCCTTCCTGCCCATGGCTGTCAGCTGGGTGTGGATTCTGGGACTCATGGCCCTGTGCGGCATCCAGTTCAATGTCGTCAACGTCATCTTGGCCACCTTCATCTTCGGACAGGGCGACGACTATACCATCTTCATGACCGAGGGCTGCCAGTACGAATATGCCTGGCGGCGCACCATGCTGGCATCCTACAAGCGCAGCATCATGCTCTCGGCTGCAATCATGTTCATCGGCATCGGGGCACTCGTCTTCGCCCGCCATCCGGCCTTGCACTCCCTGGCGGTCATCACCATCGTGGGCATGTCGTCGGTCGTGCTGATGGCCTGCCTGCTGCCGCCGCTCGTCTTCCGCTGGCTGGTATGCGATGGCAAGGGCTGGCGACGCCAACCCCTGACGCTGCGGCGATTGCTCTTCGGTGCCTCCGACGACCCCTACCGGCTGGTGGCCGACCGCTACCGCTACCGGGGAGCCGGCATAGCCGCCGATGTCAACAAGACCCTGCGCCGTCTGCACCGCGAGGGCCATCCGCTGCCTGCCGCGTCCCACATCGTTGATGACGGCTGGGGCGAGACAGCCCTGCTCGTTGCCCTGCAGCATCCTGACATGTCGCTGACCGTCACTATGGCTTGTCCTGATCGCCTCCCCGTGGCTCGCCATGCTGCTGCCGACGTGGCGCCGAACATCTCTTACCTCGAACCTCTTACCTCTAAATAGCAAAGGATATGAAAGAGAAAATTAGAAACATGTTGGAAGATGCCTTGCCGCTGGTCGACTTCGATGCCGATTTCCTGTTCAGCGAGCTCGACTCACTCGGCGTCACCACGATC
>JAEEGL014162819.1_pt1 | contig 11899 bp, 10 predicted proteins | sample 9134231 | NCBI WGS metagenome assembly JAEEGL01 (sample SAMN16246548, study PRJNA631951) | gut metagenome | biome: gut microbiome; feature: rumen; material: fiber-attached | host: Bos | place: Iran: Karaj | collected 2018-10 | reverse complement strand
GGTAAAATATTATCAATTATATTCTTATTACTTGCTATTATCGTTGTTCCACTTTACTTATTTTTCGTATGACAACAGTTTATAATAGAAAGACAAAACATATCGAAGATGTTCATCACTTCGGAGGAAGTACATTAAATAAAGTTTATAAAAATAAAATACTTATAAGTATTGCTACTAGTAAGTTTATATCTAGAATATACGGTTTATATAATGGTTCTTTCTTAAGTAAGAGAAAAATTAATAAATTTATAGATGAATACGATATCGATATTAAATTATTTGAAAAGAAAAAGTATAAATCTTTTAATGACTTTTTTGTACGCAAATATAAGAGATTAAATATAGATAAAAAAGGTCTTATAGCGCCTTGTGATGGAAAGTTATTAGTATATAAAATACGTAAAGATTTAGAAGTTAATATAAAAGGTATTAAATATAATATTAAAGAATTATTTGATACTGATCTAGATGAATATAAAAACGGATATATGCTTATATATAGGTTATCTTTAGATAATTATCATAGATTTCATTACATAGATGATGGTGAAAGAATTGAAAGAGTAAGAGTAAAAGGAAGACTTCATACAGTAAGTTCATCTTCAGATAAGTATAAAGTATATAAAGAAAATGAAAGAGAGTATAGTATTCTTAAATGTAATAATTTGGGAAATATTTTATACATGGAAGTAGGAGCTCTTTTAGTTGGCAAGATCATTAATTATGATTTAAATAAATTTAAAAGAGGAGAAGAAAAGGGATATTTTATGCCTGGAGGAAGTACAATAGTAATAGTATGCAATAATGTTAATATAGATAAAGATATTATTAACTATAGTAATAAGGGTATAGAAACTTGTGTTGGTGTAGGAGAGAAAGTAGGAGATATAAAATGTTAAAAAGATTATATATTTACTATAAAGAAAGATATCCAATATTCTTAAGAATACTTCTTGGAGTTATTGTATTCTGTGAGATATATTTTATTGTTCTTCTTAATTTAGGAGTAACTAAGTTTAATATGGGTATTCAAGAGTTAGTCGGAGGATACACTATCTTTGCCTTTTTATTATGGCTTAGAGTAGCTGATGATTTAAAAGACTATGAGACAGATAAGAAGTTATTTCCTGATAGACCACTTCCTAGTGGTAGAGTTAAGAAAAGTGATATTGTAATATCATGTATAATAGTACAAGCTATAGCATTTATACTTAACTTTATGTTTATGAACAATATTATCTTTTTCTTAATACTTTATGCTTATGGATATTTGATGAGTAAATGGTTCTTCCAAAGAGCTAAGATACAGCCAAGTCTTCCTTTAGCACTTATAACTCACAATCCAGTACAAATGATTGTTAACTTATATATAATTAGTTTTACAGTTATTAAATATAACTTGGATCCAATTAATTTAACTACTATAATGACATTATTTACTCTATATTTCCCTGCTTTAATATGGGAAGTATCTAGAAAGATAAAGAATCCTAAGAAAGAAAATGACTATACTACATACTCAAAATTATTTGGATATAAAAGAGCTACTAGATTCGTACTAATACTTACAATAATGGATATTATTACTAACTTTATACTAGTATGGAACTTATCTAAACTATCAGTAGCAGTCTTATTCATCTTAGTATCATGGATGACTTATAAGTTCATAGATTACATGATTGATCCAACTAGATATGAGATAGTAGATAAAGTAGAAAGATATACATATTTACAAGAGAGTACTATGCTTCTTACAGTAGTCATATTTTTATTAGTAGGTAAGATATAATGAAAGAAGAAAACTTAAGGATATTAAAAGAAAATGGTTTTAATGTTCCTTTCTTCACTATTATTAAATGGGAAGATAGGAATAACAAAATAAATACAAATAAGTATCAAGGATTATATGCAGTTAGAAGTTCATGTAATTTAGAAGATGGAGATGTTTCTAGTTTTGCAGGTCAATTTGATACTTATTTAAATGTAAAAGTAAAAGACATAGAAAAAAGAGTTAAAGATTGTTTTAACTCTCTTAATAGTGGATCAATAAATAGTTATTTAAAAGAAAATAATATAGATAAATCTTCATTAAAGATGAATGTAATAATACAAGAAATGGTAGATAGTAAGTTATCTGGAGTAATATTTACTTCTAATCCACAAGGGTTATTAAACGAAGTAGTTATTACTGTAGGTAAAGGAGTAGCTAGTGTAGTATCTGATAAAAAAGACTCAACTAGTTATTATTACAATACTACTGATAATATTTATTATTATGAAGGAAAACATGATTTACTTGATAAGAATACTATTGAGAAATTAATAGATATACAGAATAAGATTAAGAATATATTTGGAGAGTTCTTAGATATAGAATTTGCTATAGATAAAGATGATATATATATACTTCAAACTAGAAAGATTACTACTTTAAATGATGACAATCCATTAATACTAGATAACAGTAATATAGTAGAAAGCTATCCAGGAGTTAGTCTTCCACTTACTATTTCTTTTGTTAAATTTGTATATAGTGGTGTATTTAAAGGATTATCTTATAGAGTATTAAAAAATAAAAAAGTACTTAATAGATATAGTGATAACTTAAACAATATGGTTGGTTCATCATCTGCTAGAATCTATTACAAGATATCTAACTGGTATACGATAATTAAGTTTTTACCATTAAGTAAGAAAATTATTCCTATATGGCAAGATATGCTTGGAGTTAAAAATAAGTCTTACGATAAAGAAAAAGTAAAGGTACCATTCTTTACTAGAATTAGAACTTATTTTAATTGTATTCATGAGATTAAGAGTGCTCCTAAAAACATGGATAAATTAAATAATAAGTTTATATTAATCAATAATGAATTTCATGAAGAGTTTAATTCAAATATGACTAATGAAGAAGTATTTGCGTTGTATGAAAAGATTAAAGAAGAAGTATTATCTATTTGGGATATAACTTTAGTTAATGATATGTATTCGTTCTTGTTTACTGGAATACTTAAGAAGAGATTAAAGAAGAAATATAATGATAATAAAGTTAATGAATATATAAGTGGTATATCTAATATTGAAAGTCTTAAACCGATTGAATCTTTAATAACAATTGCATATAAAAAAGATCAGTGGGGAACAGACTTATATAAAAGAGAATTAAATAATTATATAAATAAATATGGAGATAGATCTTTAGAAGAGTTAAAACTAGAGACAGAAACTTTTAGAACTAATCCTAAACTATTAGAAGATAAAATAGATGATTATCGTAATGATATGAAAAAGTTAAGGGAATTATATAATAGTATAAATTCTAAAAAGAATACTGATATAAAAGAAGATTTTATAACTAGATTTATTTCTAAAAGAGCTATGCTTGGTATTAAGAATAGAGAGATATCTAGACTTAATAGATCTAGAATATATGGAATGGTTAGAAGTATGTTCTTACAAGTTGGATCTAACTTAGTTAACGAAAAGAGAATTAATAATATTAGAGATATATTCTATTTAAATATTGAAGAGATATTTAATTATAAAGATTACAATCTAAGGGAGATAATTAAAGATCGTAAGAATGATTATACTATTTACTATGAATTACCTAATTACTCTAGATTGATATTTAGCGGTAATGAATTTGATAAACATCATAGAAGTATTAACAATGTAAAAAAGGAAATAACTAAAGATAAATTAGTTGGTACTCCATGTTCTAGTGGTGTAGTGGAAGGTAAAGCGCTTGTAATAGATAATGTATCAAAAAAGTTAGATGTTAAAGATAAAATTCTTATTACTAAGATGACTGATCCAGGATGGGTATTTCTTCTTGCTACTTGTAAAGGGGTAATATCAGAGAAGGGTTCATTACTATCACATACTGCAATTATTTCTAGGGAACTTAAAGTTCCTTCGATAGTAGGAGTTGAAGACGTTACAAGCATTATTAAAACTAATGATTATATTAGAATGAATGCTAATACTGGAGAAATAGAAATAATAGAAAGAGGCAAATAATGAAGTGTGTTAAATTTGATAAAGAGGTTAAATATATTGATGACTTTATTAAACTAGCTAAGAAGTTGTATACAAAAGAAGATAATATGGAAGATCCTGATACAATACTCGATATTCTTTGTTATAAACATCCTTTAAGCAAATATTTTAAACTTGATAAGTTCGTAGTATATAACGATGAAGATGAAATAGTAGGAAGATTTTGTATAACTAGTTATCCAGATGATAAAGATACATGTTACATTGGATTCTTTGAATGTATTAATGATAAAAAAGTTGCTAAATATTTGTTTGAGGAAGCAAGTAAGTTTGCAAAAGAAAAGAAATTTAAATATTTAGTTGGACCAGTAGATGCATCATTCTGGATTAAATATAGATTAAAGATTAATAAGTTTGAAAGACCTTATACTGGTGAGCCTTACAACAAAGATTATTATTTTGATTTATTCAAAGCTAATAAATTTAAAGTAAAAGATCATTATGTATCTAATAGATATGAAACAGTAGATGAATCATATAAGAGCCCTAAATTTAAAGAACATTACGATGAATTTATAAATCTTGGATATGAAATAGTTAAACCTAAAGATAAAGATTTCGATAAATGTATGGAAGAAGTATATTATATGGTTACTAATCTATATAGTGATTTTCCTATATTTAAAAATATAGATAAAGAAGATTTCTTAAAAGTATTTAGTAATTATAAAAAAATTATAAATATGGATATGGTTAGAATGGCATATTTTAAAGGTAAACCAGTAGGATTCTATATAAGCGTTCCTAATTATAATAACCTTGTATATCATTTAAATGCTATTAATATTGTTAAGATTCTAAAATTAAAAAAGAAGCCAAGCGATTATGTAATGCTTTATATGGGAGTTGAAAAAGGTCATACTGGTCTTGGTAAAGCATTAGTCTATTCAATCATGTTAGAGCTTATGGAAAGCAATTTACCTAGTATTGCAGCTCTAGTTAGAGATGGAAAGATAAATGCAGGTTATGCATCTGATAAAATTGATTCAACTTATGAGTATGTTTTATTAGAAAGAAAAATATAAAAGCAATAATACTTTACATATTATTGCTTTTTTTTATGTCTAGTTAATTGAAAAGAATTGTAAATATTTATATAATTAAATTGTATTATAGGAGGAATAATTAATATGTTTAATTTAAGAGGAAGAGTAGCAGTAATTACTGGAGCATCTAGTGGACTTGGAAAACAAATGTCTCGTGCTTTTGCAGAACAAGGAGCAGATTTAGTATTACTTGCTAGAAGAGTAGAAAGATTAGAAGAATTAAAAGTAGAATTAGAACAAAAGGGAGTTAGAGTATTACCTGTTAAGTGTGATGTTACTAATGTTCAAGAAATCGCTGAAGCAGCAAGAGTAGCTGAAGCTACATATGGTAAGGTAGATATCTTAGTTAACTGTGCTGGAAGCGCTAAGAATGCTGGAGTACTAGACATGACTGACGAAGAATGGGATTTCACTATATCAACAGACATGGATTCAGTATTCTATGTAACTCGTGAATTTGGAAGAATAATGAAGAAAAACCATTATGGAAGAATTATTAATATTGCGTCTATGTATGGAATGGTTGGTAATATGGCAATGGGAACAATTGCATATCATACTTCTAAAGGAGGAGTTATCAACTTTACAAGAGCTGCTGCATCAGAACTTGCTAAAGATGGTATTACAGTAAATGCTATTTGTCCAGGATATTTCGATACAGAGCTTACTCATGAAACACTAATTACACCAGAATTTACTCAGTACATGCAATCAACAGTACCAATAGGAAGATATGGTCACGAAGGAGAATTAAATGCTGGTGCTATATTCCTTGCTAGTAATGAAGCTAGTTATGTAACTGGAGTTATCTTACCAATCGATGGTGGATATACTTGCGTTTAGTATAAAAAAATAAAGCCGTATAATACGGCTTTTTTTAAATTCAACCTACGCTCAATAGATATTTTTTAATAATTTTGATATGATTAGAATGAAGGAGATGAAATTATGAGAACAAAAGATTTTGTAATTGTATGTAGTATAATTTTAATCGCAATTATCTCATGTTTATTAATATTTAATAATTCATGTGAAAAAGCATTAGAAACTCTACCATTACCAGAAGTGACAGGAGGAGAAAGAGGACAACTTGGAATTGATAAAAATATTAATGAAAAGACTCTAGACAAGTATCTTGGAAGAAGTGATTCTGTATATAGAGATATGAGAATGCTTAAAGACCCAGGAAATTATGAAGCAATTGGAGGAGATAGTTATTTATCAGGAATAGTTAAAGGATTTGAAGTAGTACCATATCCATATTTAACTAAAGTAGAAGGACTTCCTCCACAAGTAGGGGAGACGTATACAGGACCTACATTATTTACTTTAAAAGATGGTAAATACGTTGCTAACTATGAAGAGTCAATAAGTTATCTAGAAACATACTTCCCTAAAGATAAGACAATATTCTTAATGTGTGGAGGTGGAGGATACGCTGGTATGACTAAGAACTTATTAGTTTCACTTGGATGGGATGGTAATAAGATCTATAATACTGGTGGTTACTGGTTCTATAATGGTAAGAATAATATCGAAGTTAAAAAGACTGTTGATGGAAATACTAAATATGATTTCTGGAAAGTTACTTACCATGATATAGATTTTAGTAGTCTTACTCCAGTTAAATAAGAATGAAAAAGTTATTATTAATAATTCCAATATTACTTATATTAATTGGATGTACATCTAATAATGAAAAGATATATCTAAGTGATAAATATTATAAAGATGGAGTATATATAGAAATTAGTAGTAAAGATTTAGATAATCTTAAAGAAGATAATTATTTACTATATACTTATAATCATTTCTGTAATTTTACTATTCCATGCGACAAAATATTTAAAGAAATAATGGATAAATATAAGATAGATGTACTTAGTATGAGTATAGATGAATATAAGAAGACTGACTTCTTTAATGAAGTAAGATATGCACCTAGTATATTAGTAATTAATAAAGGAAAAGTAGTCGCATATCTAGATGCAGAAAGTGACGATGATTACGACAAGTATCAGAAGCCAGAAGAGTTTGAAGAATGGCTTACTAGTCATATTTATACAGAAAAGAAGTAAATTATTACTTCTTTTTATTTTTTTGTTTGATATAATTAAGATGGTGATAATATGAAAGATAACAAAGGGTTTACATTAATTGAACTTTTAGCAGTTATTGTTATTCTTGCAATACTTATGCTTGTAGCTATACCAAGTGTAAGTACATATATTACTTCTTCACGAAAAGAAGCTTTTATCGATAATGCTAAAAGTACTGTAAAAGGAGTATTAAATGACGTTAATAGTGGTAAATATTCTATGTACGATACGGATACTACATATTATATTCCTGCATCTTGCGTCAAGAAAGAATCTGGAGGACAGAGTGCTTTTGGTGGAGACTGGGTACATCAGTTTATAGTAGTCACATACGATGGAGATGGATTTAATTATTACTATACTGGAGTAGATTCTACCAAAATGGGTATTTATCTTACATACAGTAATTTACTTGCTGAAAATTTGATTAAATCTAGCATTCAAGATCTACCAATCAATATTACTGTAGGAGATAGAGATAAGATTGTATATTATAGTGATGCTTGTGATGGTACTTATACCGAGACATATAATGTTAGACATCTAATTAGAGATAAGAATATTTATGATGAAGATACTGTTACTGAATACTTCCAATTACATGGATTCTGTAACTTCCATGGAAAGAATGGAGTAATAGATGGTGATGGTTGTCTAGACTTCAATGGTCAAAAATATATTAATACAGGTTTAAAACTATTTAATCAGAGAAATGCTAAAAAAGATTTCGAGATATCATTTAATCTTGAGAGAATGGTCCCAGCAGATCAAGATGCTGGAGTAACACAGGCTACATTAGTTGCAGCTAAACTAGAAAAGAATAACTTCCCTGGATTTGTATTTAGATTTGCAACTGATAAGTTAGAATTTACTGAAAGAATAGGTAATGAAAAACTAATTATTAATAAAGCTATCGGAGAAGTTAAATCTGTTAAGATAGTAAGAAAAGATGAAGTACTTTATTATGCTATCAATGGAGAACAATTATCTAAGTTCCAAGATGTACATAGTTTCAAAGATTACTTCGATAGTACACTATTTATTGGAGCTGCTGAGGATGGTAATGGTAATCCATTTAGACATGTTCATGCTTCAGTATCTAACTTAGTAGTCAGACTTGGAGATATTAACTTTATTGGAATAGATTCAAATATGAGTACGGTATTTAGTTTACCTGGACAGTGCGTATTTAATGGAAAGAATGCTAATGTAACAGGTAGTGGATGTTCTCAATACAGTAACAAAACATATGTAGATACAGGAATTAAACTATATAGTCAAGAAAATATCAAAAAAGACTTTATGATATCATTCAATATAGTTAACTATAGCCCAACTGCCCAAGAAGTAGATGGTGATAGTCAAAATACTTTACTATCTGCTAAGCAAGAAACTGGATTACAACAAGGATTAGCAGTTAGAAAAATCGATAATGATTATGAAATAACACAAAAACTTAATAAGACTAAAGCTACAGCTAAGAAGAACTATAAGAATATAACAAATATTAAGATATATAGAAAGAAAGGTATAGTTTACTACATGATAAATGATGGTAGTCTATATAAACTTCAAGATAAGATAGATGGAGCAGTACCTTTCGATGAAACATTATGGTTTGGAGCAGCTAAAGATGCTAATGGTAATCCATTTAGACATATCAAAGGAACTATTTCTGATATAGAAGTAAAAATGCAAAAATAAAAACGTGTTTCTGCACGTTTTTTTATTTGATTTTTGTAAATATTATTATATAATGTAGAAGTAATTTGTTTATGAAAAAGGGGAGATAACATGTTAGATGTTGTATTAGACTGTTTAATTGATTCTTTAAAACTATTGCCATACTTATTTATAACATTTTTAATATTAGAATTATTCGAACATAAATTAAGTAATAAAACTAAAAAAGTATTAACAAAGAATAAGAAGGTAGGACCACTATTTGGTGCACTTCTTGGAGGACTTCCACAGTGCGGATTTAGTGCTATGGCGTCTAGTTTATTTAGTAGTAGAGTAATAACACTAGGAACATTAATTGCAGTTTTCTTATCTACTAGTGATGAGATGCTTCCAATAATGTTAAGTGAAAGAGCAGATATTACTCTTATACTTAAAGTAATTGGATTCAAAGTAGTAGTAGGAATGTTCTTTGGATTTATTATAGATTTTCTATATAAGAACAAAGAAAAAGATAAAAAGGATCATATACATGATATGTGTTCTAAAGAACACTGTGACTGTGAACATGGTGGTATATTTAAATCTACTATTATTCATACAGCTAAGACTGGATTATTCATCTTAATAGCTAATTTAATACTTGGATTTGCTATATACTTTATCGGGGAAGAAACTCTTGAAAATATACTTAAGAATAAAAATATATTCTCTCACTTAATAGCAAGCTTGATAGGACTTATTCCTAACTGTGCTCCAAGCGTAATAATAACTCATCTATATCTATCTAAACTAATTACTGTAGGTACTTTAATGAGCGGATTACTTACTGGTAGTGGAGTAGGTATACTTATGTTATTTAAGAGTAATAACAATAAAAAAGAAAACTTAATGATTATGGGTACTATCATAATAATAGGTGTATCTGTAGGATTTATCTTAGATTTAATATTATAAAGTAGATTATATCTACTTTTTTTATGCTATAATTTAAAATGATTGGAGTGATTTTATGAGAGCATCACACATGATAATTGATTTAAATAAATTTAATAATAATATTAAGAAAATACAAGAATATGTAGGAAATAAAAAATTAATACCTGTAATTAAGGCTAATGGATATGGAACATATATTAATACTAGACTTGATGTTATAGATAAGTTTGATATAGTAGCAGTAGCAATAGTTAAAGAAGCAATAGAACTAAGAAATATAGGATACTATAAAGAAATACTTGTTATTAATCAGCCTTGTTATTTAGATATAGAAGATATCATCAAATACGATATTACAATAGGTGTTAGTGATTTAGATTTCATTAAGAAAATAATAGATACTAAAGAAAAGATTAAAGTACATTTAGAAATAGAAACTGGTATGAATAGAACTGGTATTAAAGTAAAAGACTTAGATAGTATTATTAATCTAATAAAAGACTCTAACTTGATAGTTGATGGAGTTTATACTCATTTAAGCAGTGCTGATAATGATGAAGAATACACATTAAAACAGCTTGATATATTTAAAGATGGAGTAGCACTTGTAAGTGATAATTTTCCTAATCTTAAATACGTTCATTCTGGAGCATCTAATGGCCTTTTAAAATATGATGATGGTGTATCTAATGCTTGTAGACCTGGACTAGTTATGTATGGTTATGAAACATTTGATAACATGTATAATTTTATTAAAGTAGAACCAATAGCTACCCTTAAAAGTATGATTACTTTCTTAAAAGAAGTAGATCCTGGTGAATCTATTAGTTATTCTAGAAGATTTATTACAGAAAGAAAAAGTAAGATTGCTACAATACCAATAGGGTACGCTGATGGTATTAGAAGAAGTCTTACTAATAACGGATATGTACTTGTAAATGGAGTTAAAGCTCCAATAGTAGGTACAGTATGTATGGATAGTTTCATGATAGATGTTACTGATATAGATTGCAAAGTAGGAGATGAAGTATATATCTGGAATAACGAAGAAATAACACTAGATGAAGTCGCTAAAGAGTGTGGCACAATCAACTATGAAATACTATGTACTATATCGAGTAGAGTACCTAGAATATTCAAATAAAAAAGAGACTTATGTCTCTTTTTAAATGTCTTCAAACATATTTGTTGTCTCTATTTCTGGATACCATGTTTCATGATGAGGATTGTATGAATTCATATATTCTTGCCTTAATCCATTATAGTGATATGAACTGTTTTCATCGGTACCTACAGATACAGTAGAATCAAAGTAATAATATTTACCATTGTATTCAATTAAATTCCACATATGTTCAGCACTAGTAGTACCAAGTACTAAATATGATTTAATACCAATTTGACTAAATATTATTTGTGATGCTTTAGCAAATCCAGCACACACAGCATTTCCTTTTACAAATACGTTATAAATAGATTGATTCTTAGAAGTATACATAAATATATGATCGTAATAGTTATGAGCTCCCATCCAGTTATATACGTATATAATCTTTTCTTTATCTGTCATATTTTTAGTTGCTTCTTTGATGTCAGCAACTATTTTTTCTGTTCTTAAAATACCAATAGCTTCTTTAAATGGAAGTAGATAAGCATATCTCATTGTAAGAGTAAACTTATTATTCTTGTAGCTCCACATATATCCAGCATAATTCATTAGTTCAGGATGGTCTAAATATAAACCAGTGTTAGCTGCATCTACAAAAGCTCCACAGTCTGAGTAATCTATACATCCCATCTCTTCCATATCAATATTTATGTTAACTTTATGATGTTTTGAAGCATCTAACATTATATCGTACATTTTCTTTTCATATGGATCTAGATAATTATTGTATATCCTGTTATCACTCTTATATAACTCATTTATATAATGTTTATCTTTAGTATCAGTATTCTTCGTATAATTTACAACTCTCGTATAGTTAAAGAATAGATACAATGATAATAGTAATAATATTACAGTTATTATTTTATGTTTCTTAATAAACCTCAATATTATCACCT
>JAEEGL013043331.1_pt1 | contig 11899 bp, 3 predicted proteins | sample 9134231 | NCBI WGS metagenome assembly JAEEGL01 (sample SAMN16246548, study PRJNA631951) | gut metagenome | biome: gut microbiome; feature: rumen; material: fiber-attached | host: Bos | place: Iran: Karaj | collected 2018-10 | reverse complement strand
AAGACAAGCACCGCACGTTCGTTGTCGGCAAGCACGCCTCGACGGCGACGGATGTTGCCGGATTGGGGCTGGGGGATGATGCTGTCAGGTGCATAGGCATCAACGCGAACAACGTCGTCATATCCAACCTCACCATCACCGGCGGCGCGACCAAGGTGCCAGCCGCCAACGACAATCCCGACGGCAACGGCGGCGGCATATATGCCCCAAGCGGACTTACCGGGATATACCTCGTCGATTGCGTGATTTCCAACAATGTCGCGCAACGCGGGGCTGGAGCACGATACAACAACGACGGCAGCGGCAAGCATTTGATGACGGCGGTTCGCTGCTGGTTCCACTGCAACAAGGCGGCGAATCGCGACCCGGCCGTACGCGGAATGACGCTTGTCAACTGCCTTGTCACACATCATGCCTACGGCGCAAGCCTCGTCTATGCCGGTACTTTCGTGAACTGTACGTTTGCGGACAACTACTGCAGGTCCCTGGGCGAGAAGAACACCAAGGTGTACAACTGCATTTTCGCAGACTACATGTACAAGGTGGACTATGAAGGATGCACGTACTACAATTGCGGTCTTCCGATTTCCGAGGAATTTGTCACCACTTCCCTTACAAACGAACACTGTCTGTTCAGCATCGGATACGACCAGTTCATCGCGCCGATAAAGGGCGACTACCGTCTGCATGGCGGCGCCAACGTCCTGAATGCCGGAGACATGTCTTATCTTTCCGCGCTCTCTATTCCAGACGCGTACAAGTATACCGATTTCTATGGCAACGCAATCGACAGCACTTCGGGAACGTGCCATCTTGGATGCTGTCAGCTCCCGGTGACGCCTACGGGCGGAACCTTGCGATTCTCGGACATTCCGTATCTTTCGAATATCACCCCCATTACTTTTTTCCCATACAACAATAGATACATGTTCGATGGCGCGGAACCGTTCTACCGCGGGGAACTGGCGTACTTGCGTTCCGTGGCGTGGCCGGAGACGGTATCCCTGTCTGTTGAGATGGTCGCATGGGCGGGGTTGTATGGTTTCGCGGCCAGCGGTGCCGATACTGTTATGCGCTATCCGTATCTTGACGGCACATACGAAATCGTGCCGCCGAAGAACCCGGCCTCTACGCTCACGCTTACGCCCGTAGCTGCATCAACTGTTGTCTATGTGCAGCAGAATTCCACGGTCGCAACCGAGGACGGCACCGAGGAAGCGCCCTACAAGGATCTTCAGGCTGCCATCAATTCAACCTCGTCCGGCAAAAGCATCATCTACTGCAAGGGCGGAACGTTTTCCTCTGGCAGCGTGACATACGAAAATCTCGCCTGTCGTATCGGTTTCACCAGCAAGGACATCCGTATCGTGGGCATTGGCGGGCCGGCGAACAACGTCATCATTGGCGGGGTGGACACTTCCGTGGCTCAGGACGTCTGGCCATACGGAATGGGTGATGGCGCCACGCGCTGCCTGTATCTTGGCAAGTCGAGCGCGGGGTCGGTGATACAGGGATTCACGCTCACTGGCGGACGAACCATATCGAATACAAGCGGCAATACCGGGCGGCGAGGTGCAGGTGCGTTTCTCGCCAACGGTTCACAGATTACGGACTGCGTAATTTCAAACAATGTCGGATGCCAAGGCGTTGCGATACATGGTACGGAAAGCGGGACGCAGTCCACCGGCTACGCATTCAGGTGCCTTGTCGCCGACAATAGGCAGTACGCGTCCAACGGGAATGAGGGAACCGCTGGTATCATACGTACGACAAAGGGGGCGTTCCTGATTCTTGCGAACAACTACGGCTCTCATTTTGGCGGATATGATTACCAGTTCTTTTACAACTGCTCGGTCTACTCCTCCAGTTCCATAGCAAACATAATAAACGGTTTTTCCACGAACTATAATTCCGTCATCAGCGTCCCCAATGCTACGGACAACAACAATACGATCTACGGCGGCGTGGTGCAGTATTCCAGCGGTGCACACAAAGGAGCATCGTGCGTCAAGGCCGATCCGCTTTTCGCCGATCCTGCATCTGGCGACCTGCGCCTGATGTCCATGTCGCCAGCACGGCCATACGGTACATTCGATTACTCTGACGACTATCACATCTTCATCGGGCGCGACTTCTACGGCAATCCATTCCGCATGATCGACGGCAAGCCGCTCTGTGGCGCCGTGCAGGTCTTCGCGCCTACCGTGGTGACGTCGGGTGACGGCATAACCCCTTCGGGCACGAACGTACTTGCCGTCGGCGAGACGGAGATGACATTCTCCGCGACGGTGGCGCGTCCGTTCATAGGTTTTGCGGTGAACGGCGTGACGCAGGAGGTTACCGGCGCATCGTACACGCTGGACGTGTCGGACGCGGAGTCTTTTGATACGGCGTTCAATATCGCCGCGATATACGACACGAACTGGTATGTGAGCGAGAGGGACGGCAGCGACGAGACCGGGACGGGCACTGCGGCCAGACCAAAGAAGACGCTTGTCGGCGCGCTTACGAACGCGGTGTCCGGCGATGTCGTGCATGTGGCGCCAGGTTCCTACTCAGAAGGTGTCGCGTACCATTCTTCCGGTGTTATCTCGACGACGGATTTCCGTATTGGCTGCAGAGCTTATGTGCCGGCTGGCGTCTCGCTCGTCTCGCAGGGCTCGGCAACAAACACCTTCATCGTAGGTAATGCGGCATCTAACCCGTCGGATGGAATGTTTGGTTGCGGTTCCGATGCCGTGAGGGGAGTGTTCATGGAGGCGAACTCGAGTCTTGTGGGTTTCACCGTCACCGGCGGACACACTGACGACAGTGTCGCCAACGCATCCAGCTCGGACGACAACGTTATTGGCGGTGGCATTCTCGCGCGCGACAATACGGCAGTCATCTCCGACTGCATCATCTCCAACAACGCCGCCATGCGTGGCGGCGGCGGATACAACGGAACCTACAACAGGTGTCGGATAGCGAAGAACAGCATAATTACCGGCGGCAACGGTGGAGCCGTGCGCGGGAACGGCAGCGGTGCGCCGTCCAACATCGGAACGGCTAAACTTCTCAACTGCATAATAGACGGTAACCATGGCGGACCGACACTGTATTTCACCGCTCTTGACAGCTGTACGCTCGCCGCCGACAACGAGGACAGTAACAGCGCTACAAATGGCATGACGATCTTGAGAAGAAGCTTCCGCGTATGCAATACGCTCATTTTAGGCGAAAAGGACACGTACGAACAGGTTGGCTTCAGCAATTGCGTGTTCAGTGCGGCAACGGCAGACAGGATCGCAAGAAACGCGTCCGCCACGACCAATGCCTGCCTTGTGGCGGAAACGGATGGTGAACTTGCAATGGAAGAGGGCTATGCTCCCGTTATCGGTTCCAGCATAGCGGTAGATGCAGGCGATTCTTCTATGTACGATTCGGCTGCGTTCGGAGAAAAGGATGTATACGGCAATCCGCGCGCCGTGAACGGCTCACGGCTCGACGTGGGCGCTGTGGAGGCCGTGTGGCTACCGGTTTACGCCAGGAAACTGGGTTCTGCCGTCAACGTAACTGCGGCTTCGCCCGATGTTGAGCTTGTAGCATCCGGGGTACGAATTCCAGACAGTGCGTCGCTGGAGGCGACGGTCGGACGTATCGGCAAGGCCGGCAAGTCGTATAATGTGACGACTACGGTTGATGCTGGCGGAACTTGCGCAATTGAAAAGGATGGAACTGCCGGCCCCGTACTTTCTGCAGGCGCAGACCAGACGCTCAAGCTAGTGTCGACGGCCGACTTTATGGATTTGAAGTTCCTCGCCACCGATGCATCCACAACGCTTTGCGGCATCAAGATGAATGTCGGCATGTGCTTCAGCTTCAAGTGACAGACATGGCAATGGTCGTTTCCCGCAGAAGTTTCATCGTCTCGGCGTCGGCGTTCGCATGTTTGGGACGGCTGCCGCTTTTCGCATCGGGCAAGCGCGACCTTTCGCATCCCGACCTGAAGCTTGGCGCCATATCTGACGTACATATCCGTAGCGCGGCGGATGTGAAGACGGTTCTTGACGTGTTGCGCTGGTATCGCGACAACAAGGTGGACGCCGTCGTGGTGGCGGGTGATATCGCGTACTATGGCCTTACGTGGCAGATGGACGCCTTTGCGGGCGCGTGGGAGGAGATTTTCCCTGCCGGCCGCATAGCAAAGACCGGGCAGAAGGTTGAGCTGATTCTTGTCACAGGCAACCACGAATACGACATTTGGAAGCGAATAAAGCATATCTATCCGGACGAGAAAGAACTTGAGGAGCGCGTGTTCGTCAAGCACATCGACCGTGAATGGAAGCGCATCTTCCGCGAGGACTATGCGCCAGCGTTCGTAAAGACCGTGAAGGGATATCCGTTCTTTTGCGTCAATTTCCTCGGATGGGAACCAGACGTGCATTTGAAGGCCGTGCAGGAACTCTATGTCCGCGAGGTGTCCAGGATCCCGAAGGAGCGTCCGTTCTTCCATGTGCAGCATTGCCATCCGAAAGGCACGTGCGGCTTTAACCCCGGTTCCCCCGACGCGCTCACTGCCCATTTGTCGCAGTATCCCAACATGGTATGTTTCTCCGGGCATACGCACTACACGCTGGCGGACGACCGTTCCTTCTGGAAGGGCGCGTTCACGAGCGTCAACACGGCCACGTTGCAGCATGTTTGGGGAGTCGGCAAAAACGAGAAGATACGCAATTTTCCGCAAGGGCTCCTCGTGCGCGTGTGGCCGGATTTCGTCCATTTCGAACGGCGTAACTTCCGCGACGGATGCCGTTTCGATCCGGCATGGGTGAAGGAGTTAAAGAGTTAAAGAGTTAAAAAGTTAAAGAGTTGGAAGAGTTGAAGAGTAAAAGAATTAAAGAGTTGGGAGTGGTGAATGCATAAGAGTTGTGCTGTGAAAGGGATGTTGACGGCGCTGATCGTCTCAGCGGTGTTTGGAACGTATGCTCAGAATGCTTCGGCTGTGGAGCGCAAATGCGCGGCGGCTACGCCGAAAAGCTGTATCGGGATAAGCCGCCGCTGGGATCCATATCCTGGCTGGTGGGAAGACCGCCATGCAAAGAAACTCGCCCAGATCGCGGCGTCTGGCGGCAAGATCGACATCGTCTTTATTGGCGATTCCATCACGCACAACTGGGAAGGGGCGCGTGGACCGGGATCGGACTATGGCGGCAAGCCGCTCGCGGAACTGAAGAAAAAGTACTCGGTGCTTAACCTCGGTTTTGGCGGCGACGCCACGCAGAACGTGCTGTGGCGTCTTGAAAACGGTGAACTGGACGGCTATGCTGCGAAGTGCATCGTCCTGATGATCGGCACCAACAACGGCGGAAAGCCGGAAGACACCGCCACCGGGATAAAGGCCATTCTCGATGTGATCGCCGCCAAGCAGCCGCTTGCGACGGTAGTGCTGCATCCGATCTTCCCCAGCGGTGCCACGGCGGATCACGCATGGCGCGTACGCAACTCGAAGGTCAATGGGTTGATACGTCCGTTTGCAGACGGCAAACGCGTAGTCTGGTGCGACTTCAACGACCGTTTCCTCAATCCCGACGGAACGCTGAAGAAGGAACTGATGAAGTCTGACGACCTTCATCCCGCGCCACCAGCCTACGACATCTGGGCGGAACAACTGATGCCCATCTTTCGCAAGGCCTGTGCGGACAAAGGCGAGGCTATTTCGCCTTGGCGCGTGCGCAAGGATGCGGACGGCTACTGGACGTTCGTGGATCCAAAGGGGAAGGATGTGTTCATCCGTGGCGTGGAACAGGTGGTATGGCGTGGACACGGTGCGCCGGACGGCCACATCCCAGCCTACAGGACGCACAACATCGCGACGTTTCCCAACCGCAAGGCATGGGCCGACGACGCCGAAGCCAAGCTCCGCAAATGGGGCTTCAACACTCTCGGCAACTGGAGCGACGATGCCCTGCGCGGACGCGGCTTCGGTCATTTCGTCCAAGTTGGCTTCTCATGGCCGCCGCTGTTCATGGCGGACGAAGATCGCGATCTCATGATCGTGCGCAAGACGGGTCGATTCTTCCCCAACGTGTTCTCGCCACGCTGGGTATACCACTGCAAGACCTTGGCGAAGGCGCGTCTTATCATGCAGGGGTCGGACTTCGATCTCATAGGCATCTATCTCGACGGCGAATTGCCTTGGTGGGGTGAAAACGGATGCCCGGACCGCGAGGTGGGCCTTTGTGACGTCATCTGCGCACAGCCCGCCGGACATACCGCGCGCAAGGCGTATGATGAATTCATGGCGGCACGCGCCGATGGCGGCAGCCGTGCCGCCAAGCTGGATTTCATGAAACTGATCGCGGAGAAATATTTCGCGACCACTACCGATGCCATCCGCAGGATCGACAAGCGGCACATGATCATGGGCTGCATGTTCGCCGGTTTGCGCGGCTACGGTCCGTTTTCCACAATGGAGGCTTGCGCGAAGTATTGCGATGTGGTGACGATCGACATCTATCCGCCCGTCGATCTTGAACGTGGCGTTGTGCTGAGGGCCGGAACGGATCTTGCCGACGTGAAGGGCGACCTCACCGACAAGGAACTTCTCAGGGAGATCGACCGAATCGGAAAGATCATCAACAAGCCGTTCCATGTGACTGAATGGAGTTTCCCTGCCGTCGAAGGCGGGTTCCCTTGCGTGGCCGGCGGCGGCATGCGCTTCCGTACGCAGCACGAACGTGCCATGGCTTCGCGCCTCTTCGCGGAGATGATGAACGCATCTCCTTCCATAGCTGGCTACAACTATTTCATGTGGGTGGACGGACAGAACAGGCCCACAGGCAAGGGATACTGCAACTACGGACTCATGAACGAGGCGGGTGAGCCGTATGCGGAGCTGGTCAAGATGTTTGAGGATTTTCACGCAGGCGCGGACGCCGCCAGGAAGAAGGGCTATCCTGCGAAACGGCGGTGGGTGGATCCTCTCGGCCCTGTGGTTCCGGCGTCGTCGTTTGCCGAACGTACGATCGTTGGTACCGACGGAAAGGGCATGCTGGAATCGTTCGACTTCAAGGATGTGACGCTGATCATGAAATTACGTGCGACTGAAACTCGGGACAAGTGGGAATGGAGAAAGTTCTCTTTTGAAAAACCGGAGGCGGAGGACAAGAAGGGAAATGTCATTTGCCGGACGTACTGCTTTGGAAGTCCGCGTGGACGCATACGCTTCGAGGCCACATTGCGCAACTGGTTCCGTGACGATACGCACGAAGCGCTAACCGAAGTCGTGTCCATAGAGAACAAGGGCGAACCGTTCGAGATGGGGTCCATATACTGGCGTTTCACGCCGCCGAAGCCGTTGGCCACGCGTGTGTGCGCCATGCCGCCGAGCTGGTGCACGTGGCGGCCGTGGGTGGACTTGTCGATTCCGTGGGGCGAGCGGACGCTGCGCATCCTCTCCCCTGAGAATTCCGTTTACGGCGATACGAGGCCGGGAGCCGGTGAAGGTTTCGTGCCGCCTGAGCTGGGCTATGTCATATCGCGTACCATTGCATCTGGCGAGACATGGCGCCCCAAGGATGCGGCATACTATATCTTCAGGTTTGAGGATTCCGTGAAATGAGCGGGTGCCTGTTCGCCATTCTTGCGGCTTCGGCCGTGGCCTCATGCGGTGGAGCCGATGTCTCGTCAGAGTGGGAAAATGCGGCCATGCAGTATTCTCCGCCAGTTCTCGCAAATGGCGACCTTTGCGGACTTTTCGACTTCAGGAATTCTATGGCGCAGGACATGCCGAGCTATGCGTTCATCAAGTGCACGGGCGGAACCTACCGTCCGTCGATTTACCGCGAAGGCCGACGCACCGACAACCTGAAGCTGGCATGTCTCGGGCGTATCGAGGAACGGGTTTCGGCAGGAGGCGTCTCAAATGCGAAGCCCGTCCGATGGGGACAGTCACTTGATGTCCATGACGCGATTTCGGTCGTCGCGAATTCGTATGCAGGCGGAACGGAAATCTCATCCGAAGCGTTCGTACTCGCCGATGCCCCTGTGATCGCAGTAAGGAAATCGTTTACGGGAACGCCGCCGGAAGAATACGAATTCGAGTACATTTTCCGTCGGCCTGATTCCTACGACGAAAAGCCGCTTCATTCGGAATATACGGCTCGTGACGGGGTGTTGTCGTTCACGGTGGAGAAAGCCGTCGGCTCTATCCACGGTCGTGCGGCGCTTCTGTGCGACACGGTTGATGCCGCGGTGGAGTCCACGTTACGTGGATTAAGGGTCCGCCTGCGGCGTCCTGCTGGAAACATCGCGTTCTTTCTGGCGTTTGCCGACGATTTCGCCGGCGATGACCCGGAAGCTGCGATAACCGTACTTGCCGGAAGAATCCGTCGCGAAGGCTGGGATGGATTGAAGCGAAACCATGTAGGCAAATGGCGCGACTGGCACGTGAGATCGTCCGTGTCCATTCCCGACAAGAAACTTCAACGTATCTATGACACGTCGCTCTACAACCTGAAATGCTGGTCCACGCGCTGGTCCATTCCAGTGGGCATCTTGCCAAGCCATTGGAACGGGACTTTCTTCGGTTTCACTTTCTTTGGACCGGCGCTTTGCGCGACAGGACATGAGGACGACATGCGCAAGGTAGCCCTTTTCTGGAACAGTCTGCTGCCCGCAGCCCGTGTCCGCGCCGGACGTGCCTATCCTGGCGACGCCTCGACAGGCATAAGGTTCGCGTGGCTTTCGGACGAGAAAGGCGCGGAAACGTCTGGCAATGGAAGATGGCGCGACCATATCCTGCACATGGGAACAGTCTGTCACGAGGCCATGACATGCTGGCGATACCGCGAAGACCATGTGTTTCTGCGGGAAACCATCTATCCAGTTTTGAAGGGTTCCGCAGAGTTCTACGACCATCAGACCGTGTACGAAACCAAGGATGGCAAGACCATCATAGGCAAGTGTTGCGACTTGGAGCGCATGCCATCGCCCGTGCAGAATCCTTTCCTTACCACCTGTGCGGCGATATGCGCGTTGGAGAATGCCGCCGAGGCGGCGGGCATATTGGATGTGGACGGGGCCTTGGCCGCGCGTTGGCGGGAACTGGCGGCACGGCTCAGGCGCGATCTGCCGCAGGACGGAACGAAATACATCCCCTATCCCGGCTACGATGCGCGCAGCGTTGCGGTTCTAGGCGGTCTCGTGCCGTATGGCGTGATTGATTCCGCCGATCCGCTCCAGCGCGCGGCGGTACGCGACTTCGACGGGAACATGGAGGAGGCCGGCGGCATGTTGCTCAACGTAAAGCGTGTCTGCACATGGTATGCGGCATGGACGGCGGCGGCGCAGGCTCGGCTTGGCGATGGCGCAGGAGCGTGGCGCAATCTTCAAAAGGCGGCATCGACCTGTGGCCGCTTTGGCGAGATATTCGAGTTCAACGATCCGGGTGCGATGTCAATCCCATGGTGTTCGTCGCCGCAGGGTACGTTCGTGCAGGCTGTGAACGAAATGCTGTTGCGGTGCGTAGGAGACGAGTTGCGCCTGGCGCCGGCCGTGCCTGCGGAATGGAAGGATTTCTCCTTCCGGCTGAGGGCATACGACGACTTGACCGTAGAGGCGGAATGGAAGGGCGGCCGGTGTGTCCGCCATCGCGTTGTTCCTGGCAAGGCGTATTCCGGCCGTACCAAGACCTTGGTATTCCCCGACGGTCGGCGCATCCAGTACGATGCAGAGGCGATTTCAGAACCACGGAACGCACGGATCACACGGAAGCCACCGAAGCCATGAAGAAGTTGATGTCCATAGCATTGTGTCTTGCCTGTATCCTCGAAATTCGGGCATCCGTCTCCGGCACGGGGATCGGGCTGCCACCGGAGGGGTATTGTCCGCCGCTCATTTCCAATGGCGACTTGAACATGCTTGTCGATTGGTGGGGCGGGCAGGGCACAAACACCTATTTCAGCCTCAAGACTGAAATCTACTGGCAGGGACGGCGCGGCGTGGCCCGCGAAGCAAGGCTTTTCGGATTCGGGCGATTCAATCCTACGATGTCGATAGACGGCGTGGATGCGGGATTTCCGCGCGAATGGACGCAGACGCTTGACATCACGAACGCCGTGGTCGAGACCATCGGCAGATATGCGGGTGTCGAGACGACCACGCGGACGTTCTGCGCCTTGCACCGCAACGTGATTGCCGTCAGGCGGTCGTTCGCATCCACGGACGGCAAACGTCACACTTTGACATGTGGCATGGATTACAGCCTCCCGGCACACGACAGACTGTCGGGAGAATGGCATGACGTCAATGGAATGCGCCGTTACACCGGCCGCACATACGGACATCGTATCATAGATTTCACGATCTCCGTCGTCGCGGCCGATGGCGGCGGAATTTCGCGGTCGTTTTCGGTCGCACCGGGAGAGACTAGGACCTTGGATTGGTTCATCGTCTTCACAGATACGTTTGAACTTGAGAACGTGGGTGACTCCAACCGCTGTTGCGCGGAAAGGAAACGCGCGAATTCTCCGGTTGCAAGGGCGGATGCGCTTTGCCGCGAACTTGCGTCAGGGGGTTGGGACGGACTTTTCATCGAACACTCACGGCGCTGGAACGCATATTTTGGCGAGTCATTCGTACGGGTGCCGGATGTACGGCTACAGCGCATGTACGATGTGGCGCAGTATCACCTGCGGTGCAATGCGGGACGCTGGGGATTTCCGGTGGGTATCTTCCCACACCATTGGCAGGGCAAGTACTTCGGTTTTGATGCGACGTACATGCACGACGGGCTTGTGGCCTCTGGCCATTTCGACGTGGCCAGGCGTTGCCCCGATTGGCGCTTCGCCGTGATGCCGTGGGCCGAAAAACGGCAGGGCTACTATCAGAAGCCCGGCAAATACGGTGCACGGTGGATGTGGATGTCTCTGGAAGACGGTGATATCGATGTCGCGGGAATAGGCTTCTGGCAGGATCACATCTTCGCCATGGGAACCATCGCGCGTAGCGCCTGGACGCAGTATCTGTATTCGCGTGACGTTCGCTGGCTGGCGGAGAAGGGATATCCGATAATCCGCAATTGCGCGCTTTTCTACCGCAACAACTGGATGTTCGAGGATGGCGATGGCATGGCGCACATAGGTCGCTGTACCGATCTCGAACGTTTGGGACCATCTCGCGACAAGGCGTTTCTTTCCACATGCGGTGCGATATATGCCATGCGTGCGGCGGCGGATGCGGCCGGGGTACTCTCCACGAATGCTGTGGAATCGGCTGATTTCCGCACGGCGGCGGATCGGCTTGTCAAGGGGCTTCCGGTTTCGTCGGACGGTTCGCGCTATATCGCCTACGAAGGTTGTGAGGAGGAGAGCGTAGGTACGCTCGGCGGACTTTCCCCGTTCCCTATATTCAAGTCGACCGACACCTTGCAGGCGAATGCCGCCCGCCATTTCATCGCCGCCGGACGCGCCGCCGGAAACATGTATCCGATGGGATCGAAGGTGTGTCCGTGGTATGCCGGCAAGATGTCGGCGTCGATGATTGCCCTTGGTGACAGCAAGGAACCGTATAGATGGCTTTCCGAGGCGGCGTCTGCGCAAGGGCTCTTTGGCGAGACGTGGGAGATAAACGAGCCTGGGTTGCGTCTGCATCCGTGGTTCACCACGGCGAGCGGAATGTGCGCGTATGCGCTCGCGCAGATGCTCGTGGCAGAGATCGACGGTTTGCTTCACATAGCGCCTGGCGTGCCGGACGACTGGAAGGATTTCGCCTTCAGCCTACCTGCGCCTTGCGGCGTATGGGTCGATTGCGAGGTCTGCGGGGGCGTGCCGACGCGACTGTCGTTCCGACAGTTGCATTCCGGGAACATAAAGAATATTCCCTATGTTTTCAGAAACCAGCATTTCACAGCCACGTT
>JAEEGL012815797.1_pt1 | contig 11899 bp, 6 predicted proteins | sample 9134231 | NCBI WGS metagenome assembly JAEEGL01 (sample SAMN16246548, study PRJNA631951) | gut metagenome | biome: gut microbiome; feature: rumen; material: fiber-attached | host: Bos | place: Iran: Karaj | collected 2018-10 | reverse complement strand
TGCGGCTGACATCGTTGTTGTGGGAAGATATGCGGGTTCTCACGCCCTGGGGGCAGTGGGTGCGAACAGCTCCCTGATAAATCTCTTCGTAAACCTTTTCACCGGTCTTTCCATCGGCGCAAATGTGGTTGCGGCAAAATATATGGGGGCAAAGAAGGAGGAGGAGGTATCGCAGACCGTTCATACCTCTATTTTGCTTGCTTTTTACGGCGGCATCGTCATGCTTGTGGTCGGTATTTTCATCGCGACTCCGGTGCTTAAGCTGATGGATACTCCTGAGGAGATCGTGTCCCTGGCAGCCCTGTACCTGAGGATATATTTCTGCGGCATGCCCATCATGCTTTTATATAATTTCGGAGCGGCGCTGCTGCGCGCCATAGGGGATACGAAAAGGCCGCTGTTTTTCCTTCTGATCGCAGGGGTGGTGAACGTCATATTGAACCTGTTCTTTGTGATAGTGTGCCATATGAGCGTGGCGGGGGTAGCCCTGGCCACCGTTCTGTCGCAGTGCATCTCAACCGCTCTTGTTCTCAGGTGTCTTGTAAAAATGGACGGCGCCATGAAGCTATTTCGCAAAAGGGTCAATCTGGTTATAAACACGGACCGGCTGAAGGAGATCGTTCAGGTTGGGATCCCCGCCGGACTTCAGGGCGTTGTGTTTTCCTTTTCAAACATCCTTATCCAGTCTTCCGTTAATTCCTTCGGTGCGGACGCCGTGGCGGGGAACACTGCGGCGCAGAATATCGAAGGCTTTGTCTACATGGCCATGAACGCATCCCATCAGGCCTGCGTCAGCTTTACAAGTCAGAATTTCGGAGCAAGGAAGCCCGACAGGATATTCAGGGTAATGCTCCTTTGCATCATGACGGCGGTTGTCACGGGTCTTATCCTGGGCTTTGGGGGATATTTTGCCGGAAATAAGCTGCTGGGCATATACTCGGACAGCGCACCTGTGATCTCCATAGGGTTGAGGAGACTGTCCATCATCCTTACCACCTATTTCCTCTGCGGTTTCATGGAAATACCCGTGGGAACCATGAGGGGGATGGGTTACGGAGTGGCGCCGATGATCATATCCCTGCTCGGAGCCTGCGCTTTCCGTGTCATATGGATATTCACGGTATTTGCAAGACAGCATACTCTGGAAATACTGTATATTTCTTATCCGGTGTCCTGGTTACTCACCGGAACGGTTCAGACAGTGGCGGCCCTGTATCTTCTGAACAGACAAAAGAAAAGGATGGCAGGGTGACATGCAGATCTCATCGTATGAATTCGTCTTTGTATTTTTTCCGGCAGTCCTTCTCCTGTACTATCTCACGGGACGTCTGACACGCCGCGGTGATCTGCAGAGGATATTTCTGATACTGTCCTCACTGTTTTTTGTGGGATACTCCGATCTGAAGGCTCTTGCCGTGCTTTTGGCCACGACAGTTTTTACCTTCATTGTTTCAAAGCGCCTTTCAAAGGACAGGTCAAAGCCTTTGTTTTTGGCTTCCGTCGCTCTGCTACTCATCGTCCTGGCGTTTTTTAAGTACGTGTCGGATTTCTTCCCTCTGGGGCTAAGCTTTTACACCTTCCTGCAGGCTGAATACCTGTACTTTGTTTACAGAGGCGGGAAAAATATTTTTGACTTCAGGGGATTTCTGAATTACATCACCTTTTTCCCGAAGGTCTCGGCGGGACCACTCATAAATCCGGAAAAGGAAGCGGGCTCCTTTTTTGACTACAGCTGCAGGAAGCCCGACTGGGAGATGATGGGGAAGGGGCTTTTCATTTTCTCATTGGGTCTGTTTAAAAAAACTGTTTTATCCGACAGCCTGGCTTTGTTTGCGGACAACTTCTATGGCCTTGAGAAATACGGTTTTTTTGTGGCCTGGGCCGGTATAGTGAGCTATTCGCTCCAGCTTTACTTTGATTTTTCGGGCTATTCTGATATGGCCCTGGGGCTTTCCGCCATGCTGGGATACGAACTGCCCTTTAACTTTGACTCCCCCTATCGGTCAAAGGGAATGCGGGAATTCTGGCGCAGATGGCATATTTCCCTGAGCTCCCTGCTGGGCAGGCTGGTCTACATTCCCCTTGGGGGAAGCAGGAAGGGTGAGGGACGCACCTATCTCAATCTGATGCTGGTCTTTCTGGTGAGCGGAATCTGGCATGGCTCGGGGGTTAATTTCCTGATCTGGGGAGCGCTCCACGGCATGTTTGTATGCCTGGACCGGGCCTTTGACGGCGTGTTAAAAAAGCTTCCGGATGCTCTCCGCATGGCCGGAACCTATGTGATTGCTGCGCTTTTGTGGGTGCCATTCCGGGCAGAGGACCTGCCGCAGACGGTATCCGTCATGAAGGCAGCCTTCAATCCGCTTTCCCCGGGAAAGCTCACAGCTCTCGGAGCCCTGGCCAACGACGGGATAGTTCCCTTCGGAGATAAGTTCTGGACGGTATACCTGATGGGATTTTTGATCCTGTCCTTTGCCATAGTGCTGCAAAAGAAGAATTCGAACAGCCTGTATGCGGGATTTTCCGCTGATAAAAAACACTCGGCGGCGACGGTGATACTATTCACAATCTCCGTTATCCACTTGTCAAGACTGAGCACTTTCGTTTATACTAACTTTTAGTTTGTCAATCCGGGTTCCGATCGGATGAAACTATGGTTTATTGAGGTGAAAATATGACGCCTATCCTGTACAGAAGAAGAATAATCCCTGATGAATGCGTCCTTCTCAAGGACGATACGGTACTGTATTTTGACGACAGGGTGATAGTGACGGCCTGGGGTGCGCTGCATCCCAAAAAGGATCTCCATCACGGCTATTCCTGTTATTTCCTGCGCGAGGGCTATAAGGTCAGCAAATTCCTGCGGGAGGACGATTCCCTCATGTACTGGTACTGCGACATCATAGACTATGAGGAATTTCCCGAGGAGAATAAATGGGTATTCCGTGATCTGCTCGCGGACGTCATTGTCTATCCCGACGGATTCGTGAAAGTGGTGGATCTGGACGAGTTTGAGGAGGCGCTGGAAAACGGCGCTGTCACTCTTGATGATGTAAAGAAGGCACTGCGCAGCCTGGATAAGCTGCTGCGTACCATATATGACGGGGAATTTGACAAGCTGACTGACGAGGTGGAGGTCAGGACCTCCCGGAGCCGGAATGAAAGTGATGATAACGCGGATGACGCGCGATCATAAAGTGTAAAATAACACAAGGAGGAAGAGATGGAAAAATTTTTTAAACTCTCGGAAAACAAGACAACCGTGAGGACTGAGATTCTGGCCGGACTTACGACCTTCATGACGATGGCGTACATCATAGCCCTGAACCCCAACCTGCTCACCAACTTTCAGACGGGAACGCCCCTGTGGAACGGCGTATTCCTGGCGACCTGCCTGGCCTCGGCCCTCGGCACCTTCTGCATGGCGTTTCTGGCTAACAAACCCTTCGCCATGGCGCCCGGTATGGGACTGAACTCTTTCTTCGCCGTAATAGTTTCAAATATCGCGGTGATAAACGGGGTTGAGTATGAGAACGCTTTTCAGGCGGCGCTCTGCATCGTGCTTATCGAAGGTATTGTGTTCATCGTGCTTTCAATCTTTAACATCCGTGAAAAGATCGTTGATGCCATACCTATCGGTATCAGGCTCGGTATCGGACCCGCCATCGGTCTTATGCTCATGAACATCGGCTTTGGTTCAAACGTGGGTATCTACGCCGAAGGCAACGGATACACCACCCCTTTCTATGTTATGAGAGATTTCTTCGGCTCCATGACCCCTTCGCTGTTAAAGACGAATATGGGCGCAGAGTATTCAAAGATGGTAGTCACCGTCGTCACAATGATCGTCGGACTTCTGGTCATAATCCTTCTGTCAAATAAGGGAGTAAAGGCTTCAGTTCTTTTTGGCATGCTCACGGCTTCTATCCTCTACTGGATCTGCGATGCGGCGGTGCTCCATGAGAATCCTTTCGCATCCCTTGCCACGGCGTCCTTTACGCCTCCTTTTGCTGATATGGCTTCTACGACCCTGTTCAAATTTGATTTTGCGGGTCTGTTCAACATAGGAATAGTTACTGCGGTCACACTTGTCATCACCTTCTGCATAATCGATATGTTTGACACCATCGGAACCCTGGTGGGTACTGCGTCAAAGGCAGGCATGGTTGACAAGGACGGAAATATGCCCAACATGAGAGAGGCTCTTCTTTCCGACGCTATCGGAACCGTGGCCGGTGCCTGCGGCGGAACCTCCACAGTCACAACCTTCGTTGAATCCGCATCCGGAGTGGAAGCGGGAGGACGTACCGGACTCACCGCCCTTACCACGGGAATTGCGTTCCTTGCCTGCATCTTCATCGCACCAATCGCGGCCATCATCCCTGCGGCAGCCACGAGCTCAGCCCTGATATATGTGGGTATCCTGATGCTCCAGGGTCTGTCAAACATCGACTTCAAGGATATGGATCAGGTCGTACCCGTGCTTGTCATGCTGCTCGCCATACCGATCTCCAGCTCCATCGGACACGGTATCGGACTTGCCATGATACTGTACACACTGATAAAACTGTTTTCAGGAAAAGCAAAGGAAGTATCTGTGCTGACTCTTGTGATCTCAATCCTCTTCCTGATCAAATTTTTCGCAGTCGTATAATGTAAAGGCTTCTCCCGCTTGCGGGCAAGCCGGCTGATGAACATATTAAAGGCTTCTCCCGCTTGCGGGAGAAGCTGTCGGCGAAGCCGACTGATGAGGGTAAAAAGGAGAAAAAAGAAATGAAATCAACACCCACAACCCACGAACCGATCTACGACGCCAAAACCGTCGGCGTCCCCCGGATGCTGGTCCTCGGCCTCCAGCACATGTTTGCCATGTTCGGAGCCACGGTCCTGGTGCCTCTGCTCACGGGACTGTCAGTATCCACAACCCTGCTCTTTGCGGGACTCGGAACACTTTTGTTCCACTTAGTATCAAAGAAAAAGGTACCGGCCTTCCTTGGCTCCTCATTTGCATTCCTTGCAGGATACGCGGCCATCGCTCCGAATAAGGAGCCGGAGCTTCTGCCCTACGCCTGCTTTGGAGTGGCTGCGGCGGGACTTATGTACCTGATACTCGCATCGCTGTTTAAAGTATACGGAGCCCACCGGGTAATGAAATTCTTCCCGCCCGTGGTGACCGGCCCCATAATCATTGCCATCGGACTGAACCTTGCAAAGTCCGCTATAGATAACTGCTCGGCCAACTGGTTCATAGCCCTGCTTGCTATCCTCATAGTGGTGATCTGCAATATCTTTGGCAAGGGAATGGTAAAGATCATCCCTATACTTCTGGGCGTTGTGGGGTCTTACATCGTAGCTGCCATAATGGGGCTCATAGATTTCACTCCGGTCAGCGAGGCACCCTGGTTCGGTCTCCCCATTGATTATAACAGGACCGTATTCTCTGTTTTTGCGAACGGAGCGGATTCGGCTCTGCTGTTTTCGGCGGTAATCACCATCGTTCCCATTTCTCTGGCTACAATGCTGGAGCACATAGGCGATATTTCAGCCATTTCTTCCACAGTGGGAAAGAACTTCATCCAGGATCCCGGACTTCACAGGACCCTGACCGGAGACGGACTTGCCACCACGGTTGCGGCTCTTTTCGGAGCTCCAGCAAACACCACCTATGGCGAGAACACAGGCGTCCTGACTTTGACAAAGGTTTATGATCCCCTCGTGATAAGGATAGCGGCGGGAATGGCGATACTGTTTTCCTTCTGCCCGAAATTTGCCTCTGTCATCGAAGTGATGCCTGCGGCGACAATAGGCGGCATTTCACTGGTGCTCTATGGCATGATCTCGGCGGTGGGCGTCCGCAATGTAGTCGAGGCAGAGCTTGATTTTTCGAAGAGCCGCAACGTCATAATCGCGGGACTCATAATGGTGCTCTCCATCGGAATAAGCTATTCCGGCGACGGTGCGCTCATCTGGAAAATAGGTTCGGCCACCATATCCTTCTCGGGACTTGCCACCGGTTCTCTTGTAGGCATCATACTGAACGCCATACTTCCGGAATAAGACATGGATGTGCAGGTTTATATTAAAGACATAGCTGAGTTTCTGGCTGAAGATAATATAACCGGATATGAAGAAAGGCTTAGGCTTTTACCCGTCTGGAGGCTTGAAAAGGTTAGACGTTTCAAACAGCATCCGGACAGGGTAAGATGCGCCGAAGCCTTTCTTTTGCTTGAGCAGTCCTTAAAGGCAGACTTTCCGGACCGCTTCTATCTGATGGAAGATGTGCGCAAAAACGGCTTTTACAGGGGAGAGAACGGAAAACCCTATTTCAGAGAGGGCGCCGGACTGTTTTTTAACCTGTCACATTCGGGGGACAAAGTCATGTGCGTGATCGCAGACCGTGAAGTCGGCTGTGATGTGGAAAAGATTGCTGACTACCGTGAGGGCATCGCGAAGAGATTTTTTCATAAAAGGGAACAGGAGTTCATAGAAGCCGCCCGGGATAAGGCTGATGCTTTCTACAGGATCTGGACCCTGAAGGAAAGTGTGATGAAGGCATGCGGAAAGGGAATGCAGCTGGCGATGGACAGCTTTTGCGTAACAGACGGGCCATATGTGGATCTGTCCGGGGAGCGCTTCGAGCTGGACCGGAGCATGGTGAAAAGCGATGGTTGTTACGCTTATGCCCGGTGCGTTGCAAGCCGGTAAAAATCTCGCAGTCAGAAATACTTAAGACCGCGATATTATAGTTTTGATAAAAAATAATACAAAAATCGGAAGTTTTTGAAAGAATTTTGCAACAGTTTTAAACGTATCTAAAATAGTTGTTGTAAATATTGTTAAAATTCTATCTTTATGTTGACTTGATTATGTAAAAAATGGTAAAATCAAGCGATTGGGCTCAGAGGGATATCTGTGCCCGGATTAAATTTTAACACCTAAAAGGGAAAGGAGTATGAAAAAGTATGAAACTAACAAAGCTTAAGAAACATCTGGCAATGTTACTTTCGGCTGCAATGGTTCTCTCATGCGTCCCGGCCACAGCTATGGCTGCTGAGGAAGCAGACGTAGAGGCGGCGGAGTTTGAGGAGGCCGTTGAGACTGAGGACGTTCTGGCTGAGGGAGTCGAGGAGGAAGAAATCGCAGAAGAAGTTGTGGATAGCGTCGAAGAAGAGGTTGTCTCAGCATCAGCCGATTCTGTTCCCACAAGTTGGAATTTTAGAAGCGGTTCTGAGATAATGGGTGAGAAGGGTGTCAAGATTGAAGGGAAGACTGGCACTACAGCCGGATTATTTGTAGATGCCACAACCGGAAAGTTTGACAGCACAAGAACAGATTGGGCACAGGTAAACAAGGGTACTAAGATTTACATTCCTGTATCAGGTCCTTCTGAAATCACAATAGGTTTTTACTCTGCAGGTGTTGACAAGGCTGTTGCTTTGTCGACTGTAGACGGGAAAAAGGGACTGGTAGATGAAAAAACAGCAGTGTTTACGACGGATGGTTCGGCTTCTGCCAATGGAATCGCGAAAGCGGCTTTGTTTGAGATGGCTGGTAATGACTATATCGGTACTATCACAGTGAAGAGTACAAGTTGGAATTTCAGGAGTGGTTCTGAGATAATGGGTGAGAAGGGTGTCAAGATTGAAGGGAAGACTGGCACTACAGCCGGATTATTTGTAGATGCCACAGCCGGAAAGTTTGACAGTACAAGGTCAGATTGGGCACAGGTAAATACGGGCACAAAGATTTATATCCCTGTATCCAGACCTTCAAAGCTTGAGATTGAATTCTATTCTGCAAGTGCAGCCGGCGCAGCTACGGTTGACGGAGCTAAGGGAGCAGTGGAAGGTAAGACGGCTGTATTTAGTACAAAGGCTACAGCTACAGCAGAAGGTATTGATAAGGCTGCACTTTTTGAAATGAAAGCAAATGATTACATAGGCTCGATTAAGATTTCTCCTATAACAGAGACACTTATGGGAGATGCTTATATTTCAAAGACATTTGCTGCTGCACCGGTTGTTTCAAAGGAGGCTGGTCTTGCTGCAAAGATTTATAAGCAAGATGGAACGTTGGTTGATACAGTATCAGCTAACGGAGAGTCTATGTATATGGGTAACAGCTCTAACGCAGGTCAGATTGGCAAGAACAAAGTTGGTGACAACCTTATCTGGGTAGATGATAAGACTCTCGTTATCACTCCTCATAATAATGAGAAAGGATATCCTTTCTTTGAACCAGGCGAGAAGTATTATGTTGTTCTTGATGAAGGTCTTGTAAAGGTAAATGGAGCTGATGCAGGAATTAAGACAAAGACCGATTGGGAGTTTACAGCAACCGCGCCCGAAGGACTGACAGATAGGAAGGTGATAAACGTAGGTTCTGGTGATGGAGCTGATTTCAGAACACTTACCGGAGCATTCAATTATCTGAGAAAGAACACACTGGATGGCGACTGGACTATCAATGTAGAGAAGGGAACATATCATGAAAGACCGTTCTACTATGGAAATGCAAATATTACGATAAAGGGTGCATCAGAGACAGGGAAATTTGGTAAGGATGTACTTTATACATGGAAGAATGTTGACGACTGGACTGAAGGCGGCGCGCGCGGACGTTCCACCTTCCTTGTACAGGGTAACGGTTCCATGAATATGCTCGGTATTTCCATGGTAAATACCTATGACAGAAAGGCTGACGGAGATGACGGAAGTACTCAGGCCGAGACACTTGCATTTGACAGCACAGGAAACCTCTTCGTATACGATTGCGGTTTCGACAGCCATCAGGATACTCTTTACATTGGTAAAGACGGAAACAGGTCATGGTTCTATAAGTCATATATCGCAGGTGATGTTGACTTCCTTTGGGGTTATCCCGGAGTATGTCTCTTTGAGGAGTGTACACTTCGCGCCGTTTATGATGCAGCAAAGGATAAGGATGACGGAAAGACTCCTCAGGCACACCTTATAGCTTCCAGAACCAATGTCGAAGCTGCTGCGAACCTTGGAGCAAATAAGGGCTTCGTCATCATGAACAGCACTGTCAAGATCGACGATAAGGTTCTTGTAAACTATGCAAGAAACTCAGGCTCAGATTCAAATGCAGCCATCCTGAACAACGTATTTGATTCACAGGGCAAGACCGGAAAGGTTATGGAGGATCTGTATGGCTCAGCACCCGGATATGAGGTTAAGGATGCGAACAAAGATGTTGTTGTAGGCTATATGGATGGCGACAACTACACAGACAGCGCAAAGAAGAATAAGATAGCAACCGACGGCAGACGTAAAGGCTGCGATGCACTTGCTCCCAGAATAGCAAACAGAGAGTATTCGGGAAGATATGTGATCCTGAACAGAGGATATGACTTCAAGACCAATAAGTTTGTAACTGCTGCAAAGAAGTGGGATGCTGCCGCGCTTGCAAAGAGCTTTGGCATTACACCTACCGCGGACAACTCAGAGAAGCAGATTTTCATTGAGCCTGTTGCATACAAGAATGTGGTCGGTGGAAAGTCTGTAAGCTATAACGCCTTTGACATCAGCGGAAACGATATCACAAAGGACGTAACATGGGAAGTTGCTGCAGAGACAGACGGCGAGGATCCCAATGCTACAGGAAACACTGCTGACAAGGATGCAAAGATGAATGCCGAGAAGAAGGGTCAGCTCGACACCAAGCTTCTCACCAGAAGTACCGTTGAGGTAAAGGCATCCAAGGATGGCAAGTATGATTCCGCATACTGCTATGTGATTCCTCAGTATGTGCCTGCAGATACCCTGAAGCTCAGGGTTGTGAAAGGCAGCATGAACCTTTATGGAACAAGGATACTGCTTGGCGCACTTTCCTGTTCAACAAATTCAAGGGATGAAGTATCCGTGACAACTACTACATGGACTACAAGTGACAAGACCAAGGCTCTCTTCTATGATGAGGTCAATAAGAAGCTTGTTGACACACTGACCACCGAGACCTGCAAGGTTAAGGTATATGCAGCAGGCAGCGGCAAGGTTACCGTTACCGCCAAGACTGAAGACGGCGGCACAGATACGGCTGAGCTTACCATCTATGACGATCAGGTTGAGTGGACTCCTTTCACAGCAGGAATCTTCGTAAATACTGATGTACAGAGTGGCAAGTGGGGAACCTTCAACGGAATCCAGATTGATGCTGTTACAAACAATAAGAAGAACGGAAATACCGCTAAGGTTGCTATGAAGACCGGAAATGACAGGATGCAGACCAGGAACGTGATCCTCAGCATCCCTTCAGACAAGGATGCAACTCTGAAGGTTACACTTGAGAGCGCACCCGGAGCAGTCGCAACAAAGGATACTGCAGATTCACTTGCTTATCAGGGTCTGTATGCGGACGGAACTAACATCATCTGGGATGAGGCAACTCTTACCTACACTGTTAACTACAAGGCAGCAGATGCTAAGACCGCATCCCTTACAGCTCCCGAAGGTACTTCGGCAAATGCCAACACAGGAACAGACGCAGGCATCGATACGGCTGAGCTTGCAAAGAAGCAGTATCTCCAGCTTGTATTCGGTTCCAGCGATGTATATGTTAAGAAGTACGTGCTTACCAAGACCGGTCATACCGATGTCAAGGAAGAGTATGATGAATCTGTACCCATGGAGGTACTTGAGATCAAGGTGAGCAAGGAACTGCTTCAGCTTGAAGAAGGACAGAGCGAGAAGGTTGGCGCAACTGTTAAATTTGAAGATGAGACCACTTCAAATAATGTACAGTGGGCTTCCAAGGACGCTTCCATCGCAACCGTTGCTGAAGACGGAACGATCACAGCTGTAAAGGAAGGTAACACCATCGTTACAGCTACCTACGGCGAAGAAAGCGCAGAGGTAGAGGTATACGTTAAGAAGGGAACCGGCGGAAACGGCGGAAACGAAGGAACTCCTTCCGAGAATACCGTAAGTGATAACAAGACCGAAGAGCAGAAGGCAAGCGATGCAAAGAAGGAATGCAAGGGAGCAGCAGAGGATACCATCGGCGTTATCAATACTGATCCTACCGGAAAGGCACCTGCATCGGTAGACCTTACTCAGGTTGCAGTGGGTGAAGACGGAGTTGCAAGGGCAACCTTCACCATCGCAAAGGGATCTAAGGTTCAGCTTACAGGTTACGATAAGGCAGGTTCCAAGCAGTTCAGTGCAGCAAACAAGGCAGTCAAGAAGAACGCAGCCATCAACGGCAAGGGACTCCTCATCGGTAAGAACCCTGCAAACATTGTCGTGCTAAAGTATGCACTTACAGGCGGAAAGGCCGCTGAGATCACCGTAAACATCATGGATGTTACGATAGCTCCTGGTCAGGTATCCGCAAATGCGGCATCAGGCTCAGCTAAGAAGCTTGCAATGACCTACACCAGCGCCGGAGAATTCGACATCGTTGTCAACGCTCCTCTTACAGCAAATGTAATAGACGCCAAGGTTAAGGCTAAGGGCGTAGTGCTTCAGAAGGTTAAGAACGCAGCTGGCGTTGAGAGCAATCTCATCGTTGGCTCCGACGGAAAGCTTCACATCAGAGGTACCATCGCCGCTAAGCAGAGCGCAAGCGTTCCGATCAACGTATATGGCAAGAAGCTTACCATCAAGATCAAGTCAAAGATCAAGTAATTAAGTTTTGACCTGAAACACCGGGGCGGTTCCTTTAGGGGGACCGCCCCTTTTTATGCGCGAAAACTTGATTTTTCGGCGCTATTGTGCTAGTCTATCACCCGTGGGATTATGCCTGAACATTGAAAGGAATGTAAGATATGACAAAGATAGCGGTAATGGGATACGGAACCATAGGCTCCGGAGTGGTTGAAGTACTCTCCCTGAATAAGGACAGAATAAAGAAGACAGCCGGCGGCGAGATCACAGTC
>JAEEGL012478904.1_pt1 | contig 11899 bp, 8 predicted proteins | sample 9134231 | NCBI WGS metagenome assembly JAEEGL01 (sample SAMN16246548, study PRJNA631951) | gut metagenome | biome: gut microbiome; feature: rumen; material: fiber-attached | host: Bos | place: Iran: Karaj | collected 2018-10 | reverse complement strand
GTGCCGTAGGAGGATGCTGGGATCTTCGTTGGATCAGCCACCTCGGTAAATGATGCACCCGCAGGATTCACATAGTATTTGTAGGGATAGTTCGAGTTAGCGATCCACGCACTGGATTCATCGATCTGGCGTAACCCTCTTGATGCACCTGTACTTACAGGCCCGACTTCATGAGACAACGGAATATCTTCATTATTGATAAGCATTGTACACAGCCATTGGAATCTTCTGAACAGGTTCTGAGGATATCCGAGATATCTGTCCATGGCTGCCGTATTTGAAACGGCAACGATCTCTGGAACAGCAATCTTCGTGGTACCTCCGTTATAACGATCAGTAACTCCGTCATTTACAACATAGTTCACGATTGCATTGACGGAATATATATTGGCATCGGGTGTATCTTTCACTACGCATTCCTGCAGTTGGAAGCTGTCATAGTTTGCGAGCGAGTTCGACAGCCTTATTTTTAGCTGGCTCTGTGTCGGCTGGCACCCGGTATCATCGGAACCGTCCCTGTTTGCGAGCATGATCTCATAAATGAATGCTGTCCTCGCACTCAGATTACTCTTGCCTCCCACGGAAAAGTCTTTCCTTGTATCGTCAAACTTCAGGAAAGCATATGATACAGCCGTATCACCCGTACCGATCTTAATCGTCTCGATCGTTGGTGTTGTCCCGTCATCCTTTTTCAGTAAATACTGGTAGCCAAACCAGTCGGAAGATATATTGCATCCAAAGTCCGTTTCGCTCTTCTCTCCCGCTGCAGGATTGGGACAGGCAAGGAAATCAGGAGGAACAAGATATAATTGCTGGTTCGTACGAAGAGCCAATGCCTCAGCCGTAGAAATTTCATACGAATTTGTTCCGTCAGTCGGCTCGATATAGGCTTTACCCATTAGCATGAGTGTGCTGAGGTCTTTCATATCGAGTGTTGACTGATCTCCATTTATTATTATCGCGCTGCTGTCCGAATGCTCTTTTCCTTTTCCAATCAGCATATCAAACGTGGGCGCCGGCGAAGGATCGCCGGGATTGGTATGAGCAAAGTATCCCTCGTCATAGCCATAGTAAGTTCCCGCAAACTTGGCTTTGCTTCCGAGCGCATTTAGTTCGAGGTCATTAAGCGCAAATGTATTTGCATTGATATCAACCCAAGGTGTTAATGCATCCTCCCCAAGCACAATGGAATCACACCATATGTTCGGCCTCGTGGGTCTTGTCTGTCCTACGGTAAGGCTTGCGTTATTTATCGATGAGCCTACCGTGATATCCCCTTTTGATACAAGATAACTTCCTTCAAAATCAACATCACCGCCGGATATGCTGAGACCGCCTTCTCCTTCTTCCCCGACCTTTCTCATACCCGCATAAACGTTTCCGTCGATAAAGTCCACATCACCATCTATTTCAATACCTTTATTTGCAATAATGGAATAATCGGTAACATCCACGTTATTGTCGAAGAATCCCATCATCGGAATGGATATGACTATATCGGTTGTAATCTCGCCCTTATAGTCGTTACTCTCATCCGCGGTAATGACACCGACATCCTTTATCCTTACACACACTGCATCAGTCACGTATTTTGACGTTTCGGTTACCGGTGTCTCGGCATTGTCTTCCACCAGAACCGTATAATCCGTATTTCCTTTCACATACGATTTTTTGTGGTCTGCAGACATGTCCGTAATGTATTTTTGGAAACTCGCAGGATTGGCCTTTGTCGATGCCCATGACACGACATCCTCGAAAAACTTCTGTCTGTAGTATTTCTCGGCAGCCTGTGATGTATTTACATCAATAACCTCCGGATGCCCATACTCATCGACTCCGTTAAACTTAAGTCCCACTCCGACGCGTGAAAAAGCAGAATCATACGCGTCAGCGGCGATCACTGCGATATCCTGGCCGACTCCCGTATATATGTCGTTAAGCGCTCTTTCAGTGAAATAAAAATCATCCTTGGCACGTCTGTCTATAGCCTTCATCCGAAGGTTCGTAAGCGACGATCCGAGGATGATGGTAGTAAGTATCGTAACAAAACCAATGACCACGATCACGGTGATGAGCGTAGACCCTCTGTTTTCATCTATGTACTTTTTAAACATACGACTGATCATCATCTTTACTACCCTTATGGCGGAGTGACCGAGGGCGTGGGCGTAGGGCTGGAAACAAGCTGTGCATCTTTTGTTGATGAAAGATGTGCTTTCTCGTTTTTATCCTTATCATATACAAAAACATCTATCGCATAAATATAGTCATCCTTCTCTTTGTTGTAAAAAGCCTGCCTTCCTCCCATGTTTTGTGGAAGATTCGTAATGATAAGAAGCGATTTATCCGTTCCGGATTCCGGAACTTCAATAACTCCATCCTCTGTAAGGGAAGAATTGGAACTGATCGTTCTTGTATTGGTTCCATCACTTGCCTTTATAGTCATGGTAGTTCCACCTGCACCGAGCATAAAATAGTTACTGTCACCCGTCTTATACTCCGCAGTTTCCTCTTCCTGAAGGATAAAAAATACCTTTCTCGGGTCTTTGGCGTCTCTCGGATCGACAGAAGTGCTCGTTATGATGACATCCTCATGATCGATCACATTTATATCATTCGAAAGGCCGTTTTTCTTATTATTTGCGTGAATACTCTGTCTTGCTGTTTTATAAAACAAATATACCCTTGTATCGGAAGTCCCGAGAAATGTCCCACTGTAAACCTTTTCGGATACGTGAAACTCGTCATCCTCAAATTTGGATTTGCTTGCATCAAAATATCTTACCGTGCACTCAACATCCGTCTTGTGCTTGGATTTATCGGTGTCATGGACAGGATCATTTATTGTAATTACTACTTCTTTTTTGAGTTTCAAATCCGTAGGATTGTCCGAAAGAGTTTTATGATTCTTATCCCTCCAATTATTTGTCCACGTCTCTGCCGCGCTACAGTCCAGTCTGTTTATCTCTTTTGATATTGCGGCATGTTTTCCCTTATCGATCCGATCTATGACCGGGAGTTTAATCGAGTTTGCATCAATTGCAGTATCACCTTCAGCTCCGACATAGTTCTCGGTAGCATCAAGTGTTACAACAACGTCAAAGTATTCGCCTCCCGTCGAAGTCTCATCAGCATCGGACTTGACATCGGGCTTATAAAACACATAAAAGGGTTCTTCCCCCTTTTGAACAAGAACGGCTGAATTTGCGCCGAGCTTCCCCTGCCCGTAACCGACCCTGTCAAACGTATCTGCCATAAACGCAGAGTACACGAGTGTAGGGTCAGATTGATAACCGTACCCACTGTGCTCCCTGATCTGCTGTATAGTGGATGCTTTTATCTCCTCCATATATGCCTCGGCAACCGATGTTGCATTCTGCATCGACTGCGCCTTGCCTATCACGCGTCCCGAAGTTGTGAACGCGGACAACAGCGGAATCGTTGCAATTGCGAGTATCGCAATACAGATGATGAGCTCTATGAGCGAAAATCCCCTGTCATTTATTGACTTGTCGGAAAACTTCCTATACGTCATTTGACCGTAACATCTCCGTCCTGCTCAACAACTTCGACTCTGGGATTATTCTGATCATCTCCCTCAACAACGACCGTAACAGATAGATCTGAATTGTTCACAACATGAAGTGCAACCGCAACCTTATCGGAGTCAGACATCCTCTCGGTGGATACTATTCGAAGATACAGCGCCGATCCGCTGTCCTTCTCAAGCGTCTCTTCATGCTTCCTGTCACCAACGGAATACTTGATCCCATACATTCCTTCGCTACCTGAAACCACAAAAGTGACATCTTCCTTATCGTTTTCATCGCTTAGAATATACGAGCTCTGCTGAAGATCATTGGCACGTCCGATAGTCTTGCCACTCGAATTATCCGTGACGCCGTTGATCCTCACAAAATAGTCTGTCGCAAACTCCTCTGCGGCCTCGCTTGAAAGGCTACCCATTATCCTGTTATAAAGATCAGCCATTGCATCAGCTATGACATCAAGAATGCTGCCACCCTTTTCCTCTGGAACAAAAATATTCTCTGTCCCGAGCCTGTCAAATCCCGTCTCTACGTCAGGAAGGACACGACCCTCGCCAAGTATCGCATACTGCGACAAAACCATGCTACCACGTACAAGACCGGCATACTGATCGTATGATAGTTCAACGTCTTTGATAACGATGCGATCTTCATAGTCTCTTATGTGAGCCAGGAATTTCTTAAACTCCTCGTACTGGCTGGAAAACTCTATTCCGATCTCGGTATCTCTGGAGACCAGTCCTTCAAGCACTGATTTATCTACGGATTCGGTGCCGTCTCCGGCTTCATTTCCTTCTGCAGGCGCACTCTCTCCTTCGGCAGACTCTATGTTTTCCTCAAGTTGTGCCTGTTCAACATCAGATGCGCTCTGAATCTCCTCCCCATTTACCATATTTCTGGTCTCATCGGCAAACTGTATCTTGCTCACCCAGATTGGGATATCCTGCTCGGTGTGATGTATGAACATAATCGATTTCTCATCGGAATTGTCTTCCGGAAACTGATCAATAATCGCCTGTATCTCGTTATTGGCAGATACTATACCGTTTTCAAATGTCTCCCTGTTATCATATGCCTCCTGTTTCTCACGAAGTGTCGCATCAAGTTGCGCCCTTTCGTTGGAGAGTGTGTCAATCTTGTCAAGATAGGGCCTGCCAACAAGAAAATATGCCGCGGCTAGGATCACAAGCGCTCCGAGATATACGAGTAATTTCTTGTCTCTGGTACTCATTACTCAACACCTCCTTCCGTAGCATCCGCAGATTCAGTCGAATCCTCCGTGTTGTCAAAAACTACAGGGATGCTTTCAGCCGCTGCTTCTTCTGGCGCTTCCGAGACGGATTCGTCGCTTTCCGAAAGTTCCGCCTCCTCCGTTACCCCTGCTTCCGGTTCTTCAGACAATATCCCCTTTGGATCATCGTACTGTAGCGTTAGGTTGATAACAAACTTATCAATTGCTGTAAGATCCTCAATGCTCTCATCTATATACTGAGTCTTGAGATTGCTTATATACGGTAGTGCCTTAAGTTGTTTTACAAACTCAGCAACGGCGGGTTTACCGTATGAATTTCCTTCTATAGTTACTTCCCCGGACTGGGACGAAAATCTCGTAATCGAAACAACACTTGGCTGCACTTCCTCAAGTTTATCCACGAGTTTAGCGAGAGATTCGTTTGCACCTTTTGTCGTATCGTACCAAGTTTTCATAGCATCAAGATCAGCCTGAGACATTTCATACTGTTTCTTTAGCGTCTCAACATCTCCCAACGCATCTATCCTTGCCTGTATAACAGTATTCTCTGCAAGTTTTGTATAGTAAACAAACAAGATTCCGCCACACATCGCGATTGCGACAATCGCTGCAAATATGAGTATCCACCATGGAAGTTTGTCGCTCTTTTCCTTGGCACCCTTCTGACTTTCCGATGCAACAGTGATCCGCATCGGATCGATCACAGCGCCGATGTTGGCAAGATAATTGGCTACTATCTCATCCGATAAAACCTTGTGATTCTTGATCTCAACACCGCGTAACGACTCGATGAGTTCAACATCGTAATCCATCTCATTGTTGATAAGTTCAGGCAGTCCCTTTACAGAAGTTACATCACCTATTATGAACACGCGTTCTATTGGATGCTCAGGATTTCTTGCCCTATAGAATTCAAGTATACGTCCTATGCTCGAAAGCATGGATCTTACGGCATCGGCAACATCATTATAGCGCGTGGCCAGATTGCCGATATCTTCATTAATAAGCACCATATCGGCTTCTTCATCGCTTATATCCCGTGAAGTTTTGACGGCGTCGGCAAGTGCAAGTCTTCCGTATGGAACGCTTCGTTGCATGACCATTGTCGAGCCGTTCATTATATTAACAACAGTATTCTCCCCGCCGACCTGTAGTATCGCGTCAACTCCCTCACCGGCATTTTGGAGTTTGAGGAGTTGGAGTATCGAATTACCGGAAAAGTCAATAGTCTCGACACTCATACCCATAGCCTTGGCAAGAGCATAATACTGTTCTATAAGCTCATTTGGAGTCGCCGTTACCGACAACCTGTAATTTTTGATACTGTCAGTCTGTACAACCTCCAATATCGAATAATTGAATGTATAGTTTTCTAAATTTGAGATAGGGAAGTACTCGGACGCATTGATCTGAACTATGTCTCTGATGCGATTTTCTTTACAGTAGGGGATTATCGCCTCTTTATTTGCAATACGCTTTGAAGTGATCGTGAAAACGATCCTCTTCGACGAAAATCCTTCCCCGGCAAGTCCCTGTTTTATCGCACTCGCCAGTGCTTCCGCATCCAGTATCACACCATCATCGCATAAGCCCTCAGGAATGATGAGGTCTATTGCATTGAAGACTTGAATTTTTCTCTTGCCTGCAAGTGCTACCTCGCAGACCTTTACGATCTCACTCCCCAGCGAGATCGACAGAACTTTACCTGCCATATATTTCTCCTATGCCCCCTATTATCACAACGCTCCCCGCCATGCGGCGAAATCCATACGCCACATCTCTATCCCACAGCCAGAGTCTGTATATAAGCGGTGACGATCTTATCGCCCCATAAGCTTGCGATAAAGATACCCGCTGCAAGGTACGGACCAAACGCAAGCACATGATCCTGTTCCGAAGCTTTCATTCTGACAACATGTATTATCGACCCGAGGATGCACCCGATAACAAACGCAAGAATGCAGTTTTTCCATCCAAGGAACAGCCCGGCTGCAGCCATGAGCTTTATATCTCCCCCGCCGATCCCTCTGCCCTTCGTGACCAGGTAGAGGATGAGCAGAAATGCACTTACAGACACTGCTCCTATAAGGTGATCACCAAGTGTCATTGGCATCCAGGAAAAGAACGCTCCCTTAGCACTGTTTGTTTCGTGGCTGTAATCCCATATTCCATAGGTCTTTACAAGGTCCAGAAATGTCGTCGCAACACCCAGCAACGCAATAAACACATTAAGACCGAACGGTATTTCATATGTCCGCCAGTCTATAACAGCTATAACTATGAGTGCCGATGACAATGCCATCGTCAGCACGCTTTGTATCGTAATCCCCGCTACCGCGAAAATCAAACAATACACAATCCCATTGACCAGTTCAATAATTGGGTATTGCAACGATAGCTTTGCTCCACAATTCCGGCATCTTCCCTTGAGCAGTAGGTAGCTTATGACCGGAACGAGGTCGTACCACTTGATCACGTTCCCACAGCTTGTACAGTGGGAACGTGTTGTGGTTATGTTTTCTCTCTTCGGTATCCTGTAGATGCAAACATTTAAGAAGCTGCCAATCAGGAGACCGAGAACAAAGATAAACAACATATATTATTTTTTCGAGCCGTTAAGATAGTAGTAATCCGCAACTCCATTTCCACCTGACCAAGTGTAGTTGCTCGCACTATATGTCCATTGAGAAGTAACATTCCATTTCTCTGACTTAAGCGGTGTAGCGCCAAGTCCAAACGCGGACAGGTTTCCTCCGGTACTTATGGTCTTATTGCTCGTATCCACCGTAATCGTCGTATCAGACGTTATTGTTCCATCAGCTACTGCGGCTTCTATAGCAGTCTTATATTCTTCAATGTTCTGAAGATCCGTCGATTCCCTCGACTGCTCTACGTATTTGATAAACTGAGGTGCAAGCACACCAATGAGAATTGCCATGATGGCGATAACGATGATCAGCTCGACAAGTGAGAAACCTTTGTCATTCATTTTCTTATTCATACTCATTCTCTCCTTTATTCATATGAGTTTAACTATTTATATATTCTGTTTCACCTGCTCTGTGCAACAGCATATACCTACAAAAAATATATCGGATGATCATATCCCCTCTTTAACAATATATGCACAAATATTATATCACATTTTGTTCGGATGTGATACAAGCTATCACTTCAATTATTCTCAGTAAACCCTCTTCTAATCCTAAAGACTTTTTTATCCATCAAAACGGGTCATCCAAATAATAGTACTATCTCTCCTTTTCGAACAATCCAACAAATTGATCCCCTATGCATTTAAAGGACAAGTAGCGATATAAGAAAAAAGTCAGTTCATGCAATAGGGGGTTGAATGACAGCTCCATCCCTCTATCAGAATTCTGATGCCTTCTTGACATATTCATAATATTGTATATGTCACGAGTCATCGGAGACCAGAACGGAAACCCGGCATACAATACAGAAACCGGCCGATAACTATGTGTTTTCATAAACTCCTCGAGTTCTCCTTTTTGAAAGTTCCTGTAATGTCCCAACTTACTCTCATATTCACGCATTCTCCCCGTAGGGGTTGATAGTAAAATATACTTCTGTGACGCCTCGCATATGCTGCCTAAAAAATCCTCCCAATTATCTATGTGTTCTATCAGTTCAAAGGCGGATATCACCTCTATCGGGCCTTCAATTTCCTTGAAGATATCATGTACATCCATACAAAAAAACTTCAGATTATCTCTATCACCGAAATACGACCTTGAATTTTCTATACCCTGTTGTGAAAAATCTATTCCATATACCGTATTATCTGGGAATAGTTCAGCAAGCAAAGATGTTTTAGCGCCTACTCCACATCCGCAGTCAATCACCTTTGTGTTCGGTTTTAGCTGAACACTCTTTAATACTGACCTTATAAGATAAAAGGCCCATCTGTTTCCAGCACTATAAAGGGAATATCGTCCCAATTGCTCCCAATTTGTTTCCCAGATGTGTTTATTATCCATTCCTCGTGTTTTCCATTATCAATCACTCATAATCTTCCACACTCGAACACCCTCTACACCGTCATTACACTCGTATACAGGGGTAAAAAAACGAGTTTCCTCCAATTCAAAGAACAGCCTCCACATCGTGTAACCCTCTCTTGTTTTCTCGAGCATCTCAGATTCTCCTTCGGTCAATGATGTGTCATCAGAGTCATTAGGAAAAATCTGCGTCCCTGTGAAATCCCAGTCAGAATAATACTCGTACATAGGGGTCTGCTTCGCCATAGTATAGGTAAGCACAAGATATGCTTCCTTATTCTTCTTTGGATGGATCATTACTTCGGTCATCTTGGCTTCTTCGGTATTCATTCCACATTTTTCCGAAATAACAGCGCATGCTTCTTCTGTGTCCATCAACATAGTTTCCCACAGTATCTCAAAGGCTGTTTTCGGATCAGTATAATCCATTATGTTTTCTATAGCTTTATTGCCTGAGGATGCAAGCATTTTAAGTATATTGTAAGACAATTCCATGTCATCGGTGACCATAGCACGAGAAATAAGTATTGCCCTTACAGAATCCTGCGTCCCCCCATCCCACAGGCATGGATGACCTGATTCACTTTCATAATAGTAACCCATATCCCACCAGGATTCGATAACAGCTTCAGGATCATCTGCGTTTTCCTTTATCCATCTCATTGCATTAGCAGAAGCGTCTGTCACTGTCGGAAAGCGGACATTCAAGAAAACTCCTCTTAAGTCAGGAAGTATAATGGCACAAACCAAGATGCAAGTAACGATTATTCCGGCTAATTTCCATTTGATTCTTTTAAACCTAAAACGTCCTGATATCCAACCCACAAAGAATCCGGCAAGTAAACCCGTTGAAACCGATAGCATCTCAATAAAACGTATTCCGGATCGGGTTAGATATAATCCCGCTATCACCCATAAACCCAAAACGCAAAAATATATCAAATCTTCACGTTTTTGTAATAAATCGTGTTGTTTACTTCCCACTCTTTTTATGGAACAGACAAGCAAAACAGCAAGTCCGCCAATAGATGCAATGGCGGCAAATGCTCCACCTATACCCGTAACAACCGTCGGGGCTGATCCCAATAAATATCCCTTGAACCAGTCCGGAAATCTATCCGGGACCAATGCGGGTCTCTCAAGTTCTGATATCGACTCAAACATGTTGGGTAGAACGTCATCTGAAACTTCCTGTGTCATATTAAAGGATAACGATTCAAATATATCTTTGACAACGGAAAACCCCATAGAAAAACCTATGATCAACAATATCAAGCTTCCTGTTGCGATAAGAAGGATAGTCTCGCGGTTTATAAATAAACGTATAATTCGTTTATTAAGCCCCAAGTCTTTGTGACTAAACCATTCATCTAAAATAACATATATAAATCCAGCAAATATTGTAAGTCCGGCAAACAGCATAGAGAATTGAGCAGCCCAACAATCGGCATAGATTAGTGATGCGATAAGAAAGCCGCAAGCGAGCGCAATCTTGTGTTTTAGCACATCAGATCGAAGCATTTCCGTAAGAAATAGAATCAGCAACACATTCATCAACACAACAAATATGTCCGTATCAAACCTGCCAAATGAAGTACGTGATACAAACTCCGGTGCGCATCCCGTCAGAATGCTCGCAACTAATCCACTAATCTTTCCGTTAATCCGGCAACCCGCAGCAAACACAACAAGAGCCGTAAACATTGCCATAAATCCCGGCAGATAGAATTCCACTCTTGAAATGTCTATCGGTGACGACAGGTTAAATATCTTCCATAACAATATAGTAAGGTAGACAATCCCCGGCTGATACACCCCACTTCTTCCCTCGGGATAAAAGCTATGCATATCCCATGGTTCTCCCTCAGAAGATACGGTATCAGCAATCTTTCCAGTCTCCAACATAGTATCCACAAGCCGTATATGATAGTATGAATCTGGGTCCGTGAAATACGGAAGTCCCGAATCATCCGTGAATGCGTCCTCTTGTTCTTCTGATACCAGCACAAGAAAAGCCGACGGCATCCGCACAAGCAAAGCTATTACCGCCACCGCTATAGCAAGCAGTATTTTTATAATATCAACCTTTTTTTTCATAACTGACTACAATACTCTGTTAGAGTACTCACTCGATTTATAGCTCCTTGTTAATGCCTTTGCTATCAGTTCCGGCCAGAATTTCCGATACATTTCATAATCTTCTGCACTTCTTCCGCCATCTTGTATCATCGCGCTTGTTTCCGAATCAGCGTGAATTCTATGAGCCATAAGAGGTTTATGAATATAAACAAATTCTCCATCCAGTCTGGAAAAGCGCTCCCACGCTTCCCAATCTTCATTAGTGCGAAAATGAGATAAAAACAGAGGATTCTCAAGATTATCCGAGACATATGCCACAGATGGGCAACATATAGCAGAACCAAATGACAGTATACGTCTTCTCATCCATATGCTTGATTGGAAAAATCTGATTCTCAAAGGAGCTAGCATGAATCTCTTGATTCGAAGAAGCCTATTACTCTTCAACACTTTTCCGCTTCTGATCTCATAGTAATCAGTAAAGAAAATCAGTGGTCGTTCTCTACTTAAGTATTCTCCAACAATGCTTCTTGAATACTTCTCAAAGTACACATCATCCTGATGAGCAATGGTTACGATTGGGGTTTCCGCTTGTCCTATAGCATACTCCCAGTCTTGTGTAATTCCTCTTTCTCCTTTGTTTATATACATTGGTATTGAATACTTGTTACACAGATTCTTAATGTAATCATTCGGAGTAGATGTGGACAGGATTACTTCTGAGTATTCCTTCTGTGAAACAACAGACTTGATGCATTCTTCCAAATATGGACTTTCCTTATATGCACATATGACGAACGTATGTAATTTCCCCATATAATTACTTAAATACCCCTACAAGAACAGCCCCCAGCACTATAAATGCAACTCCTACAAACTGACCGGGAGAAATGTTTTCCCCGAAGAAAACGTGTCCAATAAAAGCTACTGCAAGACATGTGAGGCCTGAAACAATCGGAATAACAATTCCGATATTAAGCCTGGAAACATAAAACGTG
>JAEEGL011857551.1_pt1 | contig 11899 bp, 7 predicted proteins | sample 9134231 | NCBI WGS metagenome assembly JAEEGL01 (sample SAMN16246548, study PRJNA631951) | gut metagenome | biome: gut microbiome; feature: rumen; material: fiber-attached | host: Bos | place: Iran: Karaj | collected 2018-10 | reverse complement strand
TCTTTTCCACGCGAATTTTGTGAATCAAAGAATTGAAAAGCTTCCTGTTCACTATCTGTAACAATTTTTACTAACGTACACTCGTTAAGCACATAAGAAATATATCGTTCTAATACAACATCATCAATTTCTGAAATTTTCTTAGTGATTGTTTCCAAGTTGTCGATTATTGCTCTTGTTGAAAGCTCGTTATACTCAGCATTGAAAAGTTTTGACATATTTCTATACTCTTCATTTTTTGTCCTCTTATAAAAGCAGTAGAGCATAATAGATAAGGTTGTGAGACGTTGCTGGCCATCAACAACATTCATCTTCTCATCTATTTTATGTAACACTACTGATCCGATTCTGTATTCAGACACTTTATTCTGAAAAGCGCTATATGTATCAGATACTAAAGTTAACGCCGATTTCGTACTCCATCTATATGGTCTCTGATATCCCGGAATGATTAGATTTTCATCTAGGATTTCTCTGACTGACACTATGCATAAATTATTATTCTCTAACATATTCTCACCATTTTCTTAATCTATTATCGTTCCTGAAAGCTCTATCACTCATATTATTCCCTACATAAAAATCTCTAAAAACCGAGATTCATTAACTCTAATCTGATTCTCAAATTCTTTATAGCTACCCGCATTCTGCGGAATGATTAAACCATGCTTAGTTAAACAGATATCCTTGCGGGCTGTCACATTATCCTCAAAAGATGAACCTTTATTAAGCCACAATTCTTTATCATTCTGACCAGATGCCTCTGGGTAAAAATAAAACGCCCTCTTTGCATCAAATCTGAACATGTACGCCAATACCTGCAGATAATCCTGATTACCAATATTTTCTATTGGCTTATACTTTGCATCTGCAATAACACGGTTTTCATCGTCTTTTCCAATGAAGTCTGGATAAATAGGACCTTTGTTACCACCTTTGTTAGTACAAAAGAGCCACTGCTTATCTTTGCGAGCCTTATTCATTGGATGATAGAAATAATCCTCCACAAGAGAATTCACATATTCTTCCCACAACCAAGCGCCATCAAACAAGATTCCGTAGACTTTTCGCTTACCGTAACCCATCTGCTGCTTTTCATTCTGTAAAATCAAAATGCAAAGTCGCTGTAAATCACGGTATTCGTGATAATATGCATGTCTTATTGTGTTCTTTTTATTCTCTTCAATAATATCTCTTCGTTCAGCCGGTCTATATGCCGGTGTTGAATCAATAACAAGCTTTACTTCATCTTTGGCGCTTTGTAAAAGTCTACTACCATATGGTTTGGCCTTAATATATTCAACCGTATGTCTTACAAGCTCCATCAAATAATTGTCGTAAGAATACTCACGCTGACTATATGCGATATTTCCAATAAAAGGTGTATTCTTACGTATATGACGAGCCACATCTATAGTGCCTTTAACGTTTCCATCATTGTATTCTCTGCGAATATATGTCTTAAACGCACCCTTACGAGCAGCCTTCTTTAAGTAATATGGAAACAGAAACACCAACAGATTAAACATTCCATTATCCTGTTTAGCCTCAGTTTCAAGATCTACAATATTAGGAAAATCCATAACCCTATTTAGCAGATATTGAAACAGATAATCTTCGTCCCCAGAGCTAAACCTCGATTCGATGACAAGACGCTGATCGCCAACTCCAAGAAAACCCATAACATTCCCGGAAACATACATGTCATTATAGCTTTTGAGAATCATCTGATCCTTGGAAATATCATCGGCATCCTTTATTACCTCTGGAAACACAAAGATGCCCTCACGCTCCAGTAGCTCGAATGTTTTATCAGCTACTGCATTGGTAATTGCATTTACATCAGCAAACTCAGTTTTTAAGTTGTATTGGTTATCTTTAATCTTGAATTGTTTCATCCACATCACCTTCACTTGGCTCCTCATAACCATAAGCTTTGGCAAATCTCTTCATAATTCCAGGCTCGTCATATAATCCACGAACGTAATCCTGTAAAAGTGGTTTCAAATAATCTGTCCAAAGTTCGTTAAATCCAAGAGTCTTAAGTTTCAAAAAATATGATGCACCAATCTGGTAGTCCTCATTTAAGTCTTCAACTTTAATAATCTCAGCATTTAAACTATCCATACGATGAACCGCTTCGTTCTTTAGCTCCTCGTTTTCCAAGGATTCAAGCATATCCTGAGTATCCTCTACTTTAATTTCAACAAATCTGAATCTTCTGCGCATAGCAAAATCAAATGTATCAACAGATCTATCAATATCATTCATTGTTCCAATGATATAAACGTTCTCTGGTATATAAAATTTCTCATCAGGGTTTGCATGCATATTTGAATACTGCGTTGCAACCATTCCCTCTTTACCTCTATATCCAGGATCAATTGAGAAGAATAACTCACCAAATATCTTTGAAATCTCTCCACGGTTAATTTCATCTATGATAAAGATATACTTCTTCAATTCTTCCGGTTCTACAAATGCTTGCGTAGAGCTATTCTCTGTTTCCTTAATAGCCTTATAAAGAGCAAAGTCGTAAGAATAACCTTGTGTTGCAAACTGCTTTCCAAAGAAGTTTGTAATATCACTTACCTTCTCAAATGAAGCCCCTGATTCCAGCATCTTCTGAACCTCATCAATGTTAAGGCTCAGCTTGTCTGCAAAATCATTACCCGGAATAGAAATATAAATATGCTTCTCATCAACGTTAGTGATGGTAAATTCATTACCTTTAATAGTTTTAAACTTATCTACACCGAACTCAATGTTAGTAAAGAAGTTCGCCATAACCGCTTTGGCAGATACTTCCTGCTCCCTTAATTTCTTTGATTTCTGTGAATCTTCAAAGTTCTTTCTTGCTCTGTCAACAAACTTCTTAAAGATACCATCTTGCAATTCAAAGCCCATGCTGCCATCGTCATTCATCTTAGGTCGTAATCCTTCAACAAAATCCGAGTAGTCATAACTTGGATGGAACTGTACAAATTCCACCTGCTGTCTCTGCTCATCTGTAAGATCTGAGTATCTGTCAGTGTAACCATTACTGATAATATCTGCTGCAATTGACTTGGCTAGATACGACTTACCAGTTCCTGGTGCGCCTCTAAAGATGATATTCTTTGACTCTAAAAGAAGCTTAGAATAAGGATTATTACTTTCCGCTGTGGTTTTGTCAACATCATCTGTTATTACTTTTTCTGTGTTATTCTGATTCAATTCTTGATCGGTTTTATCGCGATAAACAAAAATGAATCTATCTCCATCACTTCCAAATCGTTTCAAGCACTCTTTAACAAATACTATTGTAGAAAAAACGTTCCAACAATAAACAACAAACTGAGGACCATTTTCTCTTTTATAAACAGAAAACTCCATCGAATTCTTGTATTTTCTAAATTCAGCTTCAGAAGGAAAAATCCCCCTTATCATTTCTCGATCAGACGAGTATTGACTGACAGGAAACTGTTTTTTATCTTCATCAGATAATGATGAAATCTCCTTCTCAAAAATCTGAAAAGCTAGTCTTGGTAAAGTTTGATTGGAAATCTTTGCCTCACTTTTATTTCTATTTCTACGGATTATCTCACCATCAGCTTTCTGAAAATAAGCATCAATTGGCTTATAATTATCTCCTAAGCCAAGATTATCCATGGTAAATCTTTCATCCGTAGATACCACAGAATCGGCTGTTATTGTAAGCTCATATTTTTCCTGCTTCATTTCAATCGTATACCCCCGATTTTCAAGATAAGATTTTACTTCTACCGCATTATACCCTTGGGTTGATATTTCTTCGCCATTTGCCATATGATTAGCAACAGCAATTACGTACTTTGGTGGATATTTCTTTCCATCCACAACTAAAACGTATACTGTACTCTCGTTATGCAAAGGCACTCCGTGCTCATCTATGTATTTGAGTGCTTCTTTAATACTCTCCTCTGAAATTCTTGGAATTGCCATAAATATTCTCCCACTATTATTTCAATCTACTCGTATATACACATCTATGCCGAAAAACATTTTTTATTAATTTCATTGCAAATATCATCACATAAAGATTGTAAAGTCTCACAGACTCTAGCCCCTTTTTTTACAATACGAGTATCCAAATCGTTATCAATCAGATTTACAATAACAATTTCAATTTCTTCGCTTACTTTTTCAAACACCATCTTATAAAATTTAGCAGAATCTAATTCCATATTTTTTTCATCTATTAGAAGTGTTCCTTCGCTATTTTCTGGCATTGAATATTCAATAATATAATTTCCATCTTCATATCGTAAGTTATAAGTTTTTTTCATATCTTTTCACCCTTTGTTGAATTGTATATATACCACCATCAATATTGTCCGCTACAATTTGTAAAATACTATATTTATTATCCTCATATTCCAGTGCTCCAGATTGGACAGAAATCTCTTCATTCTTGCTTAGAAAAACAACATTATCAACGTCAAGGTTAACTATAAACTGTGGATTATGTGTAACCATAATAACCTGCCTTCTTTTTGCCATATTTCTGAATTGATCTAATACATCCTCTTTAATCGCCTTTTGAGAAATATGATCTTCGGGCTGGTCAATAATATATATGCCCTTATTCTTTTCCTCTCCGCTAAGTAGCTTAAAATATATACGTGAATTAAAGCCTGCAGATAAATCCGTATATACATCCTTTCCATTTTCAGTGATAGCCTTAATAGGTTTGAAATCATTATCCAACCTTGATGTAATTTTTGCTTTGAAAGCTTCCAAAGGATCTTCAATATCATTTGGATACCTTGATATGCTATCTTTTAATTCTATTCGAGTTAAAGTATTTAATTCAAGCTTATGATTTCTCTTTAGTACACTTGAAATAACTTCTTTGATGTATTTTTCATCAACCTTTTCAACCGATATTTTAGATACAAAAAGAAATGTATCAACCGGATTTACCTCCGGCTTAACGGCAGTTTCATCAATCTGACATTTATAATCCTCAAATGACAATCTTGTCTTTACAAGATTACTGATATTTTCAGCCAATATTTTTCTATCTTCGGCAAATGCATTATGCCGGTTCTGCGCATCAGTTTGTCTTTCGCTATATTTTCTTTTAAAACGTTTCAACGCTGTATTAAAAGCATTTCTTTTTGTTCTTTCAAGCTTAGCCTTTTCGTACTTATCACTGTACTTTTTGTGAATTAATTCAAAATACTCAACTTCATTTTGTAGTCTTTCCTTGTCACCATCTTCCAAGGCTTCATTAGGAATTATTTCCTTGGTTAATTCATCAATTATTGCCTCGAGTTTTTCGACCAGTTTTTGAAGTTCTGATATATCGACTGTTTCTAATTCGATACCCAGCACCAATTCCTTTTCAAGCTCGTCCTCATCTAAAATAGTCAACGACAATAGCTGATTTATGCTATCTTCATATTCAAATCTTTTTTCAATTAAACGGTAAAGGCGATTAAACTCTCTTTCAACAGGCTTTCTGTATGAACTAGCATTGATTTCATTGGGAAAGAATTCCGCCAAGTACTTATCAGCTTTAAGATTTACATCCTCAAAGATCTCCCTAATTTGTCCCTGATAATTAAATTTGAAAATATCCTTTTCATCTATCTTTGTTAATATTTCAATACCATTGTCGCTAATGTACTTCTCATATCCTCTTTTTAGCTTAGTGTTTGAAGATATCTCTCGTTCTGAAGTTAATTCGTGTAATAAAAGAGATTTTCCTATAGAGTTATCTCCAATTATGACATTTATACCTCTGGACATAGGGACAACATTGATCTTTCCGTTGATTTTGATTCTTAATTCTTTTACATATTTACCTTGGCCCCAAAAGCTTCCAGAATAATTAATTCTATGATTATCAGTAATTGCCATCACCAAACCTTTAAAAGTAGGTAGTGCTTTAAGGTAAGTAAATCCTATCTCATCCTTCTTGTCCTCAGAGTTAGGGTACCACCTCCAATCATGGCAATCAGAACCAGTAACACATCGCATTTTATCTTTTACATCATTATCTATCGAATATTTTTTATTAAAGACCTCATTGTCCCTTTGACGAAACTCATATGCATCAAAATAATCTAGAAACAATAATTCATTGAACTTATCTCGCCCCAGTGTTAAAACATCAGCTTTATGTGGCTTCTGTGTTGACGTTGGTGATTTTTTCTGATGAGCAATCATTACAAAATCCAAGCCAATTTCTTTTAATATTAGAAAGTAATCTTCCCTAGAAAATGCACCATTCTTGTACTTTTCCTTGCCCAGTCCATCATTCAAGATGTTTTCAATATTCTTTACTTTCTCCTCATTGCTATCATCAAATATTGTTACAATATGAATGACTTTCTTACCATCAAAATTTACCGAAAATTCAACACCTGGTAATACTTTTAACAACTCTTTACCTTCATGCGATTTAAGTGCCTGATACATAGAATAGCCAAATCTATCATGATCAGTAATTGCGCACATATCAATAGCGTTCTCTTTAAGTTTAGATACTAACAATGGAATATTCTCTACCGTATTATTTGATACTTTTTTTCCATCCTTGTGTGCTGACACTACTGAATGAATATGCAAATCTATTTTTATAGGTTTATCAACAATTTTCTGCATCATTTTCCCCCACCATATTTTTAAAACTAATCTATCGGTCTAGCATACACATCCTCAACATATGTCTCTGGAGTAGCCTCTTCCAAAACTCCTGACTTCGGATCATAAATCTTTTTTCTCCTAAGTCTCTCATAAAGAACAGAGCCAATCGTATCCATAACTTCCTTCATCATATCTGGATCAGAAAACATCTTTTTGAAAAACTGATCATTCTGTTCGTAACGTTCAGCTGCCATATTAGGGAAGTCTTTCTCAAACAAGATTTTAAACGTTGCTCTATCATTGTTAACAGCACAGTTCTGCCACTTCTCCTGTGTAGCGTAATCATTCTCCATCTGAATAAGAACCTTATCCATTTCTGTAAATGCAGTTCCATACTTCTCATTAATCTTATTGATGATTACTGTCAAAGGATCCTTTGTTACTTCCCTATGACCAGCCTCTCCGGAGATAGGCACATAACCACCTTCGGAGCTCTCAAGCTCTATTGCACCATCATAATCTTTTACAAGCTTATAATACTCAAGTAGAACCTTATCATCGATATCTACCTTCTCTGTGCCAGGTCCTTTTGGAAGCATTGCGTACAGGAACTTTCCATAAACACTAAATTTATGGATATCCTTATCAAACAACCTACAAATCTGAGTAATATAAGAATATACTCGAAGGAAACTTGCTAATGTTGACTTAAATACATCTCTACGTTCTATTTCAATTGTTAAATACCTGTCTACTGCTGGTCGAAGACAACCTTGGAGTTTTCCCAAATCACCTGCCGTCTGTTCATCCTTAGAATAGAAAATATCGGCAAATGAATTAATTTCACTAGTCTGATATACTCTAAAATCATCCAATGTATTTTTCATATCATAGATTACATTAGGGTCTGTTTCTTCAAGCAATACAGTCTCTTCATAAAATGGCTCAAATGATTTCTTGATATCATCGGCAGTATTTACAAAGTCGAGCACAAATGTATCTTCCTTACCAGGCGCAGTTCTGTTAAGGCGTGATAATGTCTGAACAGCTTTTACGCCTGATAGTTTCTTATCAACAAACATTGTATGAAGCAATGGTTCATCAAAACCAGTCTGATACTTCTCTGCAACAACTAATATGCCATACTCATCTTGATGGAAAGTCTTAGGTAATGCTTTTTCTTTTACAGTCTCTCCATCCTTAGTCTTATTCATAGACTCTTCTGTAAACGTTGTTCCATCATCAGTGATTTCACCTGAGAATGCAACAAGCACCTCAAGATCGTTGTATCCCTTTTCAGAAATTTGTCTTCTAAACTCCTGCACATAGCGAACTGCATGAAGTCGAGAAGAAGTAACAACCATTGCCTTTGCTCTACCGCCCATCTTATGTCTGGTTATACTCATAAAATGCTCAAGCATAATAGATGTCTTCTGTGAAATATTATGAGGATGCAATGTCTCATAATTTAGAATTGCCTTCGCACCTGCTGTCGTATCAAGTTCCGGATCATCATCAATAGTCTTGATAATTTTGTAGTACATCTTATAAGTCATATAGTTCTTAAGTACATCAAGAATAAAGTGCTCTTCTATAGCCTGTCGCATAGAATATATATGAAACGGATGAAATACACCTTCTGCATCTTTTGTTCCAAACATCTGAAGGGTTTTTCCCTTAGGTGTAGCTGTAAAAGCAAAGAATGAAAGATTCTTCTGAATGCCTTGTGCTGCAAGTTCATCTAAAAGGCGATCTTCATCATCCTTGCGATTCTTCTCCTCTTCCTCTTCCATTTCAGCATATTCTTTCAAAATGTCCTCTGTATCAGCCAGTGCGCGTTTGAGCTTCTTGGCTGAATCACCTGTTTGTGAAGAGTGTGCCTCATCAACAATAATTGCAAAGTTTTTATTACCAGAATTAACCTCTTTATATATCACTGGGAATTTCTGCAAGGTTGTAATGATAATTCCAGCTCCAGCTTCAATTGCATTCTTAAGCTGCTCAGAGTTCTTATCAATCTTCTGAACAACACCTTCTACATGATCAAACTGATAAACAGTATCCTGTAACTGGCTATCCAAAACTCGTCTATCTGTAACTATAATTACTGACTGGAATATTTTTTCATTTAAATCATTGTGAAGCCCTGATAATCTATGCGCCAGCCAAGCAATAGAATTTGATTTTCCAGAACCTGCACTATGTTGAATTAAATAATTATGCCCTGCTCCGTTCTTTTTAACATCATCTAAAAGCTTCGTTACAACATCAAGCTGATGATAACGAGGGAATATCATACGCTCCGATACAAGATTTCCTTTCTCGTCAAATTCTTGCTCAAGATGCATATACTTCTGAAGTATCTCAAGAAGCCTATCTTTACAAAGAACGTTCTCCCAAAGATAAGCAGTATCATATCCATTTTCATTGTTCGGATTTCCAGCACCGCCAACGTTACCTGCTCCATTACTACCCTGATTAAATGGCAAGAAATATGTAGCCGCTCCTTGCAGACGAGTAGTCATATAAACGTTAGTAAGATCAACCGCAAAATGAACGAGCACACGCTCTTTGAATACAAAAATCGCATCTTTACTTGCTCTATCAAACTTATACTGATTAATGGCATTCATAGTATTTTGCCCTGTAAACTGGCACTTAAGTTCCATTGATACAACAGGAATACCGTTAATAAATAGTACAATGTCAATACTATTTTCATTTTTTACAGAATAATGAAGCTGCCTTGTGCAATGGAAGATATTCGCTTCATACTGCAATCTACTTGTCTCGTTAAGTGTGGTCTCAGGCTTCCAAAAAATAGGTCTAAACTTAATACCTCGATCAATAAAACCATGTCGCATTACATTAAGTAGGCTTGTATGTTTAACCTCACGACTAAACCTATCCACTATTTGCTGTTCAGAAGAATCACCATAGATAGCTTCAAAACGTTGCCACTGTTTAGGCTGGCTATTCTTTATAAACTCAACGAATGTAGCCTCATCCAATCCTGAATAGCGGTTGAATGAAGATGGGTTACCTTTTGTATAACCCCCGTGATTAATAAGATAGTTTTCTATATCTTCTTCAAAACGTCTTTCTTTTACATCAAAATCTGACATTTACTTATCTCCTCCAATAATTCTATCTAGCCTTTGTATTTCCTCTTCTAGTTTATTACGTAAATCTTCTCTATTTCTTGCAATTATTGCTTTTAATTTCATTTGGTCATTCGTTCGAGCATTTTTATCAATATCAAAAAATGTAATTCTGTTGGAAATATATCCCTTATATAAATCTTCAATTTCCAAATATGTCAATAAATCTGTTTTATCAACTGCCCCATTTTCAGCCAAACTAAGAATACTTGCATATTCCTCAAAAGGATTATTCTGAAAATTCTTAGCTACAGGACTGTCAAGTTGAGCTTCATTAAAGTCAATTTTAGGAATCACATATTGTTCTAGTAATTGTTGATTATCAATTATACTTAAATATCGTAGACATTTATCATATGATGCTTTAATCAATATATTAGCCGTCTGCTTTGCATTCTCATCTTTATCAATCTGCCTTTTATCAATAATCCTATAAGACACTATGTATAATAAGATTAAAACTGATATATCTATAAAAATACTAAGCAAATCATAGCTAATATTATTCATTTTTATTCCCAAAAAAGTTGGTATATTTACATAGTCTAAAATTATATAAACTACAAATGGAATACCTACAAATTTTACTGAATCAATTATTATCCTTTTCTTTATTTTCATCTGGTATCCCTCTACTCAAAATGGCTTATTCTATTATACTTTTCTTTGGATTCCTTTAATAATAAATAGAATGACTCATCCATCTTGTAAATAACCTTAGGTTCTTCATCAATTTGTACTTCTCTTCTCAGAATAATTTCTCTTCCTTTAAAGAATTTACGCATATAACCTGGTCCAAACCAAATAGTTTCCTCAATATAATTGTTTTCATTGTCTAAGAATCTTTTGAGAAAATCGATATAATCCTGATTTAATTCATCCATGAAATACCATAATTCCTCTAGTAATTCTTTTCGTTTTTCTTCTTCATTTTCTATATCTTCTGCTTTATCCTTAATATAACATAGTAGCTTTTTACATTGCTTAGCACAATACTGAATAAACGTTATAAATAAGAAAACTATTCCTGCCCAAACTAAACCATATCCTAACTTTCCAAGTTTAAGTAGCATCCAGTTATCTTCAGAAGAAAAAGCATAGATCATAGCACCAGAAACAAGGCCCATCACCGTTGGCACTAATCTGTTTTCCAATAATACTTTGATTACTGCAGAAAAATCTGCCACGAGTTATACCTCCTTTTTCCCCGTTACGACTTCATATATCATCGACCGTTTATACTCTTGTAATTTTTCGATGACAAGCATTTTTCTATTTATGTTTATATCAATCTGACAAATTTTAGTATTTAAAAACTCTACAATCTCTCTTTGTTCAATTATTGAAGGAACCATAATCGGTGTATTTAAAATAGCTGCTCCACTCATTCCTTCCCGATTTCCTCCAGTTTGGAACATATTGATTGCTATTTTACCTTTTTCTGAATTCCAAAAATACTGCATATACTTTGGTAAAATCAAAGTAGATATTGTCCTAATTATACACACATGCTGATTAACATTTGCCTTAGCATCACATTTATCATAAATACAACACCTTCCTATAGATCCACCAGTAATGTTTAAAAGGACATCATTGTACTCTACTCTAGTATTCTTCATCCCCTCATCTATATCTTTAGAAATAAATGTAGGTTCAATAATATTTAATCCTTCATCATAAATATTCTGGCTCCTTAAAAACAGAATCCCAGTGTCAGAATATACTTCTGCACCTCCTTTAGGGGTTTTTCCACTTCCCACTTTACTAACTACATTTTTTATTTTCCCAATCCGCCAATTCTTAGGCATATTCCCAATTAATTCAACTCCACTATCCTTCATCTCGACATCAGGATTTAATCCCCTTGTAACAGCTTCAGTTATAACAGATAGCTTATATTCTTTTAGCTTTTCAATAATAGCTTCTTGCTTTGATAAAATTACATCTATCTTAGAACATTTTGAATCTAGATACTCTACAATTCTTTTTTGCTCATCAATAGGCGGTACAGGAATTTGTGCTTTCTCCAATGTCCTCATTCCTACATTAATTTGCGTATTATATCCACCAAGTAAACTAACATATTTTATCAAATCTTCGCAGTTTAAAACATAATAAAG